>Ga0214478_100284_pt1 | contig 30058 bp, 21 predicted proteins | sample M1_20Mar14CPVII9_2_FD_178001 | JGI IMG/M metagenome (GOLD analysis project Ga0214478, IMG submission 178001) | Marine eukaryotic communities from Monterey Bay, California, United States - M1_20Mar14CPVII9sort6BwellD7 | ecosystem: Environmental > Aquatic > Marine > Unclassified | place: USA... | reverse complement strand
TGGGGTGCAGGAGGTGATCAACGGTTATCGCAGTTGTCTATTGGTACCAAAGGGTCTCTATTGTGCGTGGAAGTGGTGTAGACTCACTGCCGATGGAGTTATACATGAGACTTTGACGATCAAAGACGATTGACTTGCAAATTTTGAGGGAAACTCAAGTTGAGATTAGTCGTCGATGGTCATAGAAGTCGGCCTTGTTGGGGTGCAGGAGGTGATCAACGGTTATCGCAGTTGTCTATTGGTACCAAAGGGTCTCTATTGTGCGTGGAAGTGGTGTAGACTCACTGCCGATGGAGTTATACATGAGACTTTGACGATCAAAGACGATTGACTTGCAAATTTTGAGGGAAACTCAAGTTGAGATTAGTCGTCGATGGTCATAGAAGTCGGCCTTGTTGGGGTGCAGGAGGTGATCAACGGTTATCGCAGTTGTCTATTGGCACCAAAGGGTCTCTATAGTGCATGGAAGTGGTGTAGACTCACTGCCGATGGAGTTATACATGAGACTTTAACGATCAAAGACGATTGACTTGCAAATTTGGAGGGAAACTTGAGGTGTTGAAGGTCATAGAAGTCGGCCTTGTTGAGGTGCAGGATTCATAGAAGTTGGCCTTGTTGGGATGCAGGATTCATCCATTGTTTATTGCATTTCATTGCTGTTTTATAAGTGAACAATTATGTAAAGTTGATCAGGCTCCAAGTGAAAATTTCAGATTGGTTTTAGGTTAGGTTACTGTATTCTTTATACCATACTACTGACCCATCCGAGCCCAATATTCAATAGCTTCCACATATACTTCAGGTTCTGCATATGCCCAAAAACTTTCAGTTAAACTCATTGTTGTCTTGTCCCACTTGTCTTGAGACTTTCTTAAGAATAGGAGTGGTGCACCAACCACTGCAAGTCCTCCAACAGCCAAGGCTGGTATAAGTATAGCATGTGCAGCTGCCACAGATATAGTGAGCATGGTTGCTGTCTTTCCATACCCTATTGAACTTGATACTAAATATACTGCAGCTTGTAATGTACTCCATCGACCAGTTTTGCACCATACGGCGATACACTCGCTATTGCTGTAGAAGACATGATAAGGTGGAAGTAAATCTTCATGTTCCAAGATAAAGTTTGTGCGTGCCAATACTAATTTCGCAGAGTCACTCTTTGGTAATTCAGTTTCCTTCGCCTCTGGCTTGTCAATTGAGAATACAGATTGTCCATCACTTATCGGCATTGGCGAAGATGATGATCCAGATCGTTTCCGCGGTCTGTAACTGGGCTGAAACCAATCTGGAGCCCCTTCTATATAATCTTCTTTCACATCCTCCTCCTCATTATTTGTTGTTGATTCAGTCTGTTGTACATCAGCACAAGTCAGTTGATCAGGAACTTTACTTGATTTGCCATCACTTTTATCATCTTCATCACTACTACTACCATCCTCTTCTTCTGCAATAGTATCTTGATCTTTTTTCTTACTACCAGGTAGCAACGACGTTAAAAATCCGACAGGATTATGACTACTACCCTTATCCTTCTCAACCTGATCACCATAATTAATCTTTGACCACTTACGAATCTCCCGTGGGTCAGTTACAACAATCACATTCAATCGTTTCTTCTCCTTGGGTTTAATCTTCTCCCAAGCCTGCATAATAACATCATGTGAGTCATTTGCGTCTTCATCTTCTGATAATGATGATAATGCCTCGGTCGTGCCGCCTCCAGATGCTCGTTGATTATCATACGATGCTAACCCGAAGTCAGCGATTATGACACAATTCTTCCCTGCCTCTAAAACTATTCCGTGTATTTGAATTGGATATAATACAGGCAACATCTCCCACCGTATGATATGATCACCAGGTTGAAATCCATGATTGTCTAACCCATCTGTTGATTTATCAACTGCATTGGTACCATCATCCTCGTGCTGCTCATTCGTATCCTCTTCATCAACATTATCTCCTTCTAATGCCATACTTTTCAACATGTTAAGCCATTCAATTTGCATAGCTTGACTAGGATAACAGAACCTCCACATTTCATTCGTATCATTTCTAATAATATCTATTTCGTACGGTGTTGGTCCAACATCAGCTGTTCGTTCACGACCTTGGATTGTTACACCACCTATATTGTTTGGACTGTTGTTGTTATTATTGTTAGCAGTGGGCACTATGGAACTTCCCAAACGTCTCATACCTTCACCAATATCAAGTAATGACGACGATACATCATCTTTATGCTTCCTTTTAAACTTTATATCCATAACACCTCTAACTTCTTGATTATTATCATCATCATATACCCAAGGAGATTTATCAGGATTGGTGGCATTCGATGGATCATACTTTACACCTTCCATATCCTTCTTTAATATATAATACTTTAATATCCCGGAATTGTATAATACTACACGACGCTGTTGCCATTCATCTGATAATATACCAAATGAAAATTTACCAAATCCACTCCGTTGTTTCCAAACTATTCCTTCTAGTAATATCTTATCTTCTGGCTGTTTCAAATCACTCAATGAAGTATATGATGAAGTGTTGTTACCAACGTCGTTGTTGCCATTTATAGTTGAAGTTTGCGGCTCATCTTCAACATAATCTAATGCTGATAGAATATTATCGGAGATATCATTCTTCTTCTCAGCTTGTTCATGATCTTCTTCGTTTGAATTTGAGGTTGGTATCTCTCCATTTCTATTTGTATCATGATTATCTATACTACTAGTATTATCATCATTCTCATTAACTACTTCATTCGCATTATCATTAGCCCAATTCTTTTGATATTTAGGAGCTTTTTCGGGAGCCGGTGGAGGTATGCCAGAGTTACCCCACATTAATTTATCTAACTCATCTGAAGGTAATAATTTTGCATTCCATTCAGGAGTAGAAGTAGTGTCATCTTGTGATGTATGCGACATACCCCTTCTACGGTTTGCTAATCTATTAATTGACTGTTTAGATTCCTTCCCAACATGATCAATTACATCTTGTAAATCTTGAAACATGATATGGTACGATACGATACTATTTTAGTATCGAAAAGTTGTTGATTCTATTGCAGTAAAAACCTACTAATATCACACCCACTAGAAAACCCAGACTAATATAAAATTAGCGCACATGCATGTACAGTACGTTGACTTGAACTGGTAGCTGCCTGCGAGAGGTATCGCCTCAGGTAACTATGCGATATAGGTCTACAAGAAAGTAAAGTTTTTAATGAGTTTCATTTTCAGGATACTTATACTCATATATCCCTTAACAAAAATGGTGCTTCCATCAGTTTCAACTGCGTGTATCTACCTATAATTCGAGGTACGTAGAAATCCAAAGTCGTTGTAAGTATGTATGTAACTGCACCACTTGTTTATATAATATTGTGTGATGGTGACAGCAGTTAGCGAGCGCTAACATACACATGATACATGAAGGGAAATGATAACAGGCATTTTATCAAGAAGTTGGTTTGTAATTCAGCCGCGAGGGTATATAGGCTGGGAAAATATCATCATACAATAAAAAACCAAAACTGACACTCTGTTTCGTTAACATCATCTCTCTCTCTAGAATATATCACACCAAATCATGCTAGCACGTTATCTCCTATCAACAATAACAACAAAATTTGGTCACTTATTTGAAGACTTTGATACTAATAATACCACCGCTGAATTAAGTGCTTGGCGTGGTAAAGTGGTATTGCGTAATTTACATTTAAAGAAGGATGCATTGACACATTTGGGTGTACCCTTGGCTAATAATTGTGATGATAAAGATGGCGGAGAGAATACTATAGATGGTAATATTGATAATACAGAGGCTACTTGTAGCAATAATAGAAATGGTAGTGATAGTGATGATGATTCATTCCAATCTTGTACATCACAAATTATTGAGGAAGATGATAACAATATCAACTGTCAAGCGAATGATAATCAAGATAGATCACCTCAAAATACAGCAGAGGCAAATAGAAATGTACCAACAATAGAAGTTACACATGGATATATTGGTTCATTGGAATTGCATATACCATGGAAATTATTACGATCGTCTTCATCCTATTCTGAGAATGATGCAAATTCTACAGAGGATTTATCAGCAACTAAACAACAACTTCAAGATGATTCAAGTTTGAAATGTTCTGCAGTACTTTCAGATGTTAGGATATTATTGGCACCTAATAATCATACTAGGAATCAATCTAATAAGAGTGATTATTGTTCTTCGAATAGACAAAAAGGTGATAGAATGGATGATAAATCATCACCAACAAGTAGTAAAGAGAAAGAGCTTAGAGAGTTGGAGAGAATACAAAGGGAACGTGAGTTCGCAGTACAATCCCTAATAGAAAAAGAGATATTACGGCGTGTTCGAGGTGTCAATGGTGACAATATAGATGAGAACAAGTCTGATGATTTCTCTGGTAATAATAGAGCTAGTGATGCTAAAGAGGGAAGACTAGCACGCTGGGCAAAGGGGTTGGTAGCACGTATTCTATCATCTCTAACAGTGACTGTACAGAATATTCACATTAGATATGAAGATGAGGGATATGGATGGTTTGAGGATACTTGTACCCATCCAAAAAGGCATCAGTATCGCCCCTCATTTGCAGTAGGCATTCGTTTGGGTAGCTTTTCTATACAAAGTGCAAATGCAAATGAAGAGGCACCATCAACTACACCTTCATTAGATGATGGATCATCAAGTCCACATACAGGAGTGCAGCAGTTACAACACAAGGTTGCAAATGTAGACAAACTATCTGTATATTGGGATAGTTCTCATCCTGATCTATTTGTTGGGTATGCTTCTAAAGAGAACGATAGAGACTATTATGATAAGAGATTTGCAGAGCTAGACATCATGTGCACTGATGACTTTGAAGGTGACACTTTACAACATACATATCTCGTCCACCCTATTTCTCCATCACTTCATTTGATGACATTTAGTTCCAATGGCGAGTCATCATCTCAACATGGTACACAATCATCTGCGGCGACATCAATTCATGCTACACTATGCCTTCCTTCCTGTCACATTGGTTTTGATCGGAATGCGTTAGAAGATATCGCATATGTTCGAAAATGTCTATCAGCATACAAAGTGCGTATTGTATCATCAAAAGAGAAGATAATTGAGCAGCGAATATCTCAGCAACTACTAGACATTAAGCCACCATCTGATATCCGCCCAAATGACGACCCGAGGCTTTGGTGGAAGTACGCAATAGAAGCCGTTAGGACTTTGCAGTCAGACCGTAGCTATTTTGAAGGTAAATCAAATACAAGGCAAAGACGGTGGAGACGAGATGGATGGTTAGGACTAACTCGCTTAGTGAGATTAAGAAGAGAGTACACTTCACTCTATTACTCACTGTGGAGCTCTTCTCAAAATGATATAGAGTCAAAGAGGAAGATTCACAAGGAGTTATTAGCTTTGGAAGCTATACTCAATGAGGAAGAAATTGCTGCTTTTCGTATGACTGTGTTCTTGAGCTATGCATCATCCCAGCTCGATGAGGCAAAGTCAATAGATTCAGACACGCCCCAAAACAGAGCAATAGAGAAAGCAGATTCTTTAGATGTCGACCAACTGGCTTCGGGCAATGTTTCTGTTCTGTCTCTTGAATATAGAGAAAGACAGCTCAATCAGATTGTTCAGTCAATCAAGTCAGACCAAGTCGAGTCCAACCCAATTGAGGATAACCAGAAGCCGAATGCAATCTACCAGGACATACAACATGATGATACTGACAATCCCATCTTGGTAGTTTCGCTATCATGCCAAAACTTTATACTTCAAGCGAACGATACTTGTCATTCATCAAATAACATAGTGCATCAACAGTTTCAGAGGAAACAAGTTATACCAATTGCGAGGCTACACTGCTTATCATCCCTGAGATTTGACAAGTTTTCCAATGGATCGTGGGATCTATCTTGTGCAATGAACTCTCTTGTGGTATCTGATTTGATGAATAATGAAGTACAAACGATTGTAGGGGAAAAGGAGTCCATCTCCTGGGTTGATGATACGAAAAGTACTAAATTGGTGCATGAACATACTGCAAAAATTTTCATTCGCAATGTTATATCATCAAATGAAAGCTTACAATCTCAATCGACCACGACTTATTGTGACATAAACGTGTCCCCACTTCAAACTATATACTCAACACATGTTTATGAGGCCTTGTCGCGACTCTTCACTTCCATAAAGACGGACGAATTCAATAGAGATTATACACGGATATCCAATGCACTGTCTCGTTGGAGATCAAGAACGGGTAAACGACTGATGTCAGTATTGTCTAGGAAGAAAAAGTTTGTAGTATCGGTAAACATTGCTGCACCGGTACTGATCATTCCACAAGATCTCAAAGATATCAATTCTCCCACACTAGTTATCGACCTTGGGCAGTTGAGCTTTTACAGTGATGCCTCTGGTGACTCGCTACCTTCGGGGTTTGATGATAAGTGGCTCTTGCAGTTGAACAATATTCAAGCGCTTTGTATCCAACAACAATCACAGTATCATGCTATCATTGAGCCATTCTCGTTGGAAGTATCGATTTTGACTCACATTGCTGACAGTGGAATAGAGACAGATGACATCACCAAGGTCAAACTTGATGTATTACTGCCGCAACTGTGCTTTAACTTTACAAGCTCAGCCACAAGGCTACTTTCACGTCTTCAAACGAAGTGGAATACAGTCAGAAAACACAAGACTCACCAACAATCACAAAAACAACACAGATTGAATGATATTCTATTTGATAACAACAGAAGACTGCAACAACTTCAAAAGGCCAGTCATGGTCTTTTTGATGAAGGTCCTTCTTCGGCTTCAAATATCATTACATCTAATGCGGTTGTTTCACAGGAAGTAAAGTTCTCATTTGCGGCTCCATCCATTACTCTCAGCATCATGAATGATGTTGGACTAGATCAAACAATAATATCAAATCCTATTCCACTTATCAACTTGGCAATATACGGAATTCATGGCGAGCATACCTCAATACAAGATAGTGAGGGTAAGTCTGCCAAACTTTCTGCCCATCTTCAATCTATACATATCACAGACTGCACAAAGATTGGCAGTCATTACTGCCACCTTCTATCATCTGTAGATCCGGGTTTATTAGAAGACGTTGATAATCCAATTCAGAACATTGACACGTCTGATGATGAAGATCTCGTCAATATAGAAACGACATCGAATCCAAATGGTGATAAGATGATTACTGTTCACCTCCAACACTTGTATGTCGAGTGGAATCCTGAACTGTTGGCACGAATGCAAAAGGACTTGAGGCTACCCCAGACCGAATTGGAGATTGGCGGGGAAGGACATCAAGCAGTAGGCATCGACAACTCTGAATTCTTTGATGCATTAGACGTGATTATTACTGATAGCTACAAAACAGTCGAGGAGGAGTGTGCAGAAGAGATACAGATAGATGTGGTAGATTCCACTAATCAGGCTACCTCATCTGTCATTACTCCATCACCCCAATTAAAAGTTGTACTCCACCTATCCAAGCTGTGTATTAATTTTAACAAAGATTCACAGAAGAGGTGTTTGTTTGGTGCTGAAATGAATGAAACTGACATCAGTTTCAGTAGTAAAACGCTCGGTGGCTCGGCAACAACTGCAACAGTAGCCAATGCAAGATTGATAGACCCAGACGGTTTATCTGGCGGATCTCTTTATGGTCAAATGATTGGGCTACAGTCTTCATTATCATCGAGCCACCAATCATCATTAGTTCACATGTCTTTTGAGACATTCCCAAACGACAGCACATCAGAGTTTCATAATGTAATGAAACTCGATTTTACTAAGATGCGATTCGTCTATTTACATCAATGGTGGTTAGAAGTATTTGACTACTTCTTTGAAGGGATATTAGGTCATGCCGTCTGGGGCACAAAGCCAAAATACCAATTCAATGCATCTGAAGCAACAAGGCCATTCAAACGAACAAAAATGTATATTAATATGGAACAGCCTCTTCTCTTGTTACCAATGTGCTGCAGGTAAGACTCTATCTATGTCAACATAAGTATATCATCATATATTTATACTCTTATTTCAATCCTGATACATGTTCCCTCTTGATTAGATCACCACACCATATTAGGCTTAAAATGAACACACTAAATGTGTCAAGCCTTGAATTTGTACAGGAACAAGTTTATAAGGAAGAAGAAAAGCTCAAGAATTGGTTCCAATGGTTTCATAAAGTTAAGCTTCTCATGGCAGGGGTTGTTATTTCAAGCTGGGATGAACGCCAACTGACTAATCTTGACGAAGAAGGGCCACCTCCATCGCTGGTGAGTATTGTCTGTATGATACACTGTTGCAACGTGTATGTGTTTGTGTGTGAGAACTTACATCCATCCTACCTGATTCTCATTCTTCTTCCACAAAGACACTCAATATTCAATGGCCAGTTGGCCCCACCGCTAGCTTAATCAAACCCAAATGGAACATTGATGGGAAAGTCGACCAACTCATATTCAGTCTATCCCAAAAAGACTTCTCACTATTTCGTTTCTTTGTGAATTATAACTTATTGGGACCATCTCGATTTCTGTCTATACCCGAAAATTCATCACAGTGTTGTCACACACCTACCCGACTTGTCCTGTTTGGATACGAGAAGATCAATGCACCTCCAACAACATACTCGATCAAACTATCTTGCGATTTGCTGCAATTCAAGTTTCTTCTAGATGCAGAAGAGAGTGCAAGCAGGAAGCTCGAAGACATTATGAATGTATGTTGCTCACAGGCATCTTGGTCACTGATCAAACTGGCAGACTGTATAACAAAAACAAAGGTGAATGTTGAAAGCATTCGTTTGACCCAAACAAGCAAGAAAGACGAATGGAAAGGCTTCCCTGATTTATTACTTCCATTACCATTGAGTGGAAATAGTGACGACTCATCAGTAATATCACGACCACACTGTCTTTTACAATTCACTTCCACAACCCATCCGAATGGCAATAACATGAAGACTCTTCACCTTGATGCCGCAGGAATCTCTGTAAGTGTATTTTGGATGTCAAGTCATGTGGCTATCAAAGACCTCACTCTTATTTCTCTATTCTTTCTTGAAAACAGATGATAATGCCAGCATGGCGACATGTTGGCACCTTCTTCAATAACCTTCCTACATCTCCTGAAGTATTTGCACTTGAAGAAATGTCGTCAATCATGCAGATTGGTGATCGATTTTATCGTATGTCAAAGGGTACTACTACTGTTGAGACTAGCCAAAAGAATGATATTCCCACCGAGCCTAATGATGCAACATCATATCAAACAAGTATATCGAAGGAGTTTCTTCTAACTCTGGTATCTCCACGTATTATACTCGTTGAAGATGCAGAAGTAGACGACTGTCAATGTTTAACACTTTCCATGTCTCACTTGAACTTTCTTCGTCAGACGAATGCACACGAGGAAGTGAATACACTGTTTTGTGATGGATTAAAAATCTTCACTGGCATGGCAAATAATCATTCCTCTCCTGGCTCAAGTCTGCTCTATCCACTTTCTATGTCTGGATCACTGAAGAAAACACTGCCAAGCAGAGATTGCTCAACTCAATCCTTATCAGGTTGGGTATGGACAGAAGAACTACAAGCTCGTGCTGCATATACTGATCTTACTCATTCCATCAACGTCTTTATTGGATTTGAGAAACAAATGGCAATGTTGAAAGATAGTACAAGTCAATATAATACTATACCCACCCAGCCAAAAAAGAAGGAAAGAAATAGAATGTAAGTAAATGATGTGCTCAATCAGTTCCTTCTTGTGCTGCACTGCTCAACTAATTTTCTATTCTCTATAAACACTTGAAGCAATGTCGAAGTTCTGTGTAATGGTTTCAATCTTGTTGTAACTGACGATAGCCATCGTCACTTTGCCAATGCACAGGTGAGTAGATTATTGTATATATCTTGAAGCTTCTTATTTTCTTGCACACTATTCATACTGTACTCATACGACTGCAGCCTCTTGTCTCTGTGTCATTGACCGGGATACGAGTCTCTCGCATAGCTAACAACCCTCAAGAGAGCCAATCACTCAATGAAGGTATTCGGTTAGTTGAGAATACCTTTATATCTTTGGATGGCGTTGATATTATCGACTTGTTACGACAAAGTGACTCTCCATTTAGAGTGATGGCAACAAGCTCGCAGCAAGAACAAGTTGCCAAACACGAGGGCTTGTTCTCATTTGTATCTAGGATTGAGTTAGATGCCATGTCTTGGGAGACTCATCGTCTACTTGTTTCGAATGAATGGGGTTTTGAAACATCTGCTTCCTTTGACAAACATAGTGATGCTATTTCCCAATTAATTCCACCAAGTAGTTACTTCGATGGACCACTGGGACAACAAAATCAGCATTTCTTGGCATTTAATAGTGCTCGTTATGACAATGGACTCCACTCTATTGATGTCAACGTTTGTCATTTGACTTGTCAATACAATCCTTCAACAATAATTGCCATTCAACGTTTCCTTGGAAGGTTGAAGAAGGCTGCACATTCCTTTCTAAACAAACAGACTGATACCACAAGTATACATAATACAAGCAGTATAGATACAGTAGAGCAACCACTCCCCAAACAATCACCTGATCAGAGCAGTATTATTTTTTCAATAAATGCAAACATTGGCAGTATCTGTTTATGTCTAAGTAAGTATAAGTAATGTGCCTGTATGTGCCTCTACATTTTGACGAGGTCATCGCTAACTATCTGCATCTTCCTCTTCTATCCTTATACACAGATAAGGAGTATCAACAGCGACGTTTGTTGGATGGATTCGTGAGTGGTATAAAGATTAAATTGGAAAGGTATAAAGAGCAGTCACTAATTCTTGAAGGATCAATAGAGAATGTCCGAGTTTGGGATCCTGATATGAGCAAGACCACTTCTGATCGAAACAGGCATTTGATTAGACTTATCGACTGTGATGGAAATGGTGGCGACGATGAAACCAATTTCTTTTCCTTCCGATACCGAACATTTAAAACTCTATACATTAGACAAAACGAGCACGAATCCCTTCCTGATTGGATAGAAAAGAAGATTGCATCAGGTGACATTGATGATTACTTGACGGCCAAAATAAGGCCTCTAGAATTTATTTATCTCAGAGAAAGAACGGCGGAGATTGCCGATTATTTAAACAATGGATTGCCAGGTGAGACATGCGGTTATACCCCTTCTTCTTTCTTCACTGTGAATTAACCTCATTTTGTACCCTGTCATATTGAATGATTTCTGCCTGTAGGAAAGGGAATGGGAGCAACATCACAGGCAGCACAAAGCTTTGTCTCTAGCAGGATACGGACTCGAAGTTTCCTTGATCTGGTTATTGCCGAGCCTAGAGTTTATATACCTTGTTCATCGTCATCTGCAGTTGGGGGGTGCTACCTTTCATTTGGCACCCTTTCGCTTCAGAGTTGGTTTGAAGAAGCACTTGTACATCTTGACCTTGACAATAAGTCATTTGAGGATGATGAAAAGAGTGATAAGATGGATTGGATAAGAGTATTGGACTTAAACTTGGATGTTGGAATCAAGGTTGAAGTTGACGGGCCTATCTCTACTGAGGAGATGACATCTAACCCTGATACCTTTTTCCACACAAATCTTTCGATACGAAAGCCATCCGAGGGTGACATTACCATTGTTCGAGCTCGAATACCATCTCTCAACACGAATCTTAAGTACAGATCGTTCATAATGCTTGACTTGATTGCAAACGAGAACGTTGGAAAGAGTATCGATGAGAGCAAGTGGGATAATATCGAGAAATCATATTGGCAGTCTGATGAAGATGAAAGACAAGCACTTAATAATGTGTCTGAAGAACAAGCCTTGGTGTATGCTGAAACAGCAAGATTAGTTCATTTCGGAAAAGCAAAGTCAACAAAGCCAAAGAAAGATGGCACCCATTGTCAATTCCTTATCAACTCAATTACTATCACACTACATAGAGACGATTGGTGGGAGAATCTAGATGAAGAGAAAGCTGCACTGCTATGTTATGATATCTGCGAATTCTCTATCAAAGAATTGGAAATGGTTCTGACTAAGGAAGCTAATGGAAACCAAACCATTTCGGTTGCACTTAGTGATTTGACGTTTACAGATGTTGGTGATTATGGAAGATTAGCTCGAGATATGTATCTTGGTAGTGGTACATCACGCCCTCCCTGTGCATTCTCTGTAGTTGCCGAAGGATATGGAAAGTCATCGACAACAACAGCGGCGGCAGTAGAAGATCCCTTGGTATCCTTGACTATTGGCACTCAAACATTACATGATACTAATGATGAAGGTAATGCGTCACTCGATAGGAATCAGGTGGCAAAGAATGTCGAGCTGAAAATCAATTCTCTTAGTATTACAGTGCTACCACGAAGTATTGACGATGTATTATGTTTCCTTACGAAGCAATGGTTATGTCCCAATTCCAAGTATGTTATCAAGCCGAGTTCCAAGAGTTCAAAGACAAAATACACAGATGTACCTGCCACTTCAGAAGTAGATACTCTCACATTCAGATTCGTGGCCCTATATCCTAGACTCATTCTTCTAGCGGACGAATACGATCCTTTCTCACGTGGACTAGTTCTTCGAGGACTAACAGTCGCTAATATGTCGATTGTAAAGGATAAAGCCTCCTCTACTGCAACTAGATATGGACAAGCTGACATGAGATCTATTACAGAATTGAGCGGACACATTAAAGAGCTAACAACGTATGTTCATAACAACATTGATCCAATTATTGGTTCAAAAGAAGATTCTGAAGATATGTCAAAAGCAGTAGCTCTAATTGAACCAGTGACTGCAACTTTTGAAGTGAAGGTAGAATCTCGCAGCAGATTTCCTACATCAAGATCTCTTTCATTAGAGATAGAGCCAGTTGCTACAATGGTTAGCTTTAGTGATTTGAATCTGATCGAGACTGTGGTGAGAAAGTCTACAAGAAAGAAGGCTACTAACAACAACTCACACAACGAAAGCGTGCCACTAAAGCCTGAAAGTAGGGTGCAATCACCTGCCAATTCCTCACATATTGATTCATTACAAGCATTCAGCAGATCATCAGATTATAGCATGAGTAAGGAAGAGCTGCTGACTTTTGATGTAGCCATATTAACAAAGAAACTGGGTCTTGAGCTGAGAAAATCAGGAGCTAACATTATTGTCGAACGATCTACAAACGACAAAATCGAGACAGGCGACATTCTCCTTTGTATTAATGGACAATCAGTTGAAAGACAGTCACTATCGACTATCGTTAACTTATTTGAAACAACGCCTCGACCGTTGAACATTACACTGTCGCGTGTGAACTCAGAGTACCAATCAGATTTGTTACCAATGCAATCATCTGCCAATGTCCCTTCCAATTCTTCATCTTTTGATTTGAGCCTAAACTCTGGAAGTGGTAGCAATGATGACAATGGCCAGAATGCTTCTAATCAAGATCCATCACAGCCATTATACTATGACCTAGTCTGTAAATGCGGATTACCAATTGGTATCGAGCTGTTAGTTGGAATTGGTGGTGCTGCAGTTGTGAATAGAGTAGATTACAAAGTCCTAGCTCAAAGTCTTAATATTGATTGTGATGACGACGATCTACCAAGAATGCCCCTTCCTGGTGCAGTTGTGTTGGCGATTGATGAGAAGAAATTTGATGGGAAAGAGGAAGTCTGTCAACAGCTAACATCATACGAAGAATCTGACTTGAAGGACAAATATTACAGTCTCTCTTTTGTTGAAGCGGATTCATCAGCTTGGGAAAACATCTCCACCTTTGAAGGAAAGCTTGGTCTTAGCTTGACTGTGATTGATGATACAAACGGTAGAGATATGCCAGTTTTGAGAGCTGGTATGAACAATGCAAGCTTTGTTATTGATCATGGACTTGCCGTAACAACAAAAGCAATCAATGTCCAACCACCAGCAATACTTTCTACAACAGCAGAAGGTCAACTTCAAGGTAGTAATCATTTGGTAGTCACTGTGGAATCTGAAGTACAACGCTTCAGTGTGGAACACAACAATGCAAACATTAACCGTTGGGAACATATTATCGAACCTCATTGTCTAATGGCAAAGCTTGAACATCAGAATGGAATTGCATCACAACCAGGTCAAACCTCAATACTTATTTGTGACAACAACGGTCAATCATCTGATCTGAGTCCAATCGATTTTATTTGTATAAATGTGTCTGACTCTGCAGTGGACATGCTCAGTAAATCTGCCATGAATTGGAGAGAATGGAAAAAGGCCAAGGCACAAATAACATCTGAGGAAATGGGATCACCAATGAGTCCAGCACCAACTCATGTATCCCCAAGTCCAGTTTTTCAAAGAGGGAGCTCAGCTTCGACCTCATCTGCTGCCGACCTTAAGAGGGCAACAAAACTCGCGAAGAATCTTCTTAACTTCTCAAGGAGGCGTGGTAAAACCCATACAGACACAGATTCTAAGGCTTCACCATTTGTTTTTAGGAATAGACTTGGAGTTCAGGTTTCCTTTTCTTCTCATGGAGTTGATACCACTGCTGTAGAAGATGGCCAGGATTATCAATTCCAAATGAGATTATCCAACAATATAGATAAGCAAACAGATGGAATGATTAGAAGATATGACGGCCAGTTCCCAAAAATTGACGTTGAACTAGAGTTTGTCAACTCTCCCAGAGGCTCAATTGATATTCCAGATGTGGCTGCTGACCCAATTATTAGTCTCCCCACAGGCAAAGTTGGTAACTCTGTGAGGTCTATCAATGTTTGGAAGAAGAGAGAGATCATCACTCAGGTATCACAGAAGATAACTGTCATTTGGTCAGTAACATTGGAGGAAGGTCGGCGTGTCTTGACACTTCATTCAGCTGCCTGTATAAATGTCTTTGGCTGTGGCCCTGCCTTTGAAATAGGTGCGTGCTTATCAAACGACCAAGATGAATGCATTTCCGACAAGAGGGAGATGATTCCAATTGGCACAACATCAAGGGATGAGGTATTTTATCTACCGTTGTGGATTGAGACATGCTTCTGTAGAGTAGATGTCTTTGTCCGTCCATTTACAAGAGATGGATCCACGGAGAATGAAGGCCAACGCAGCGTTTATCGCTGGAGTGCCTTCCCTGTAATATGCCTCAAAGAAATTGGATGGAATGCAGATGCTACAGAAGTCAATTATTCTTGGGTGACAAAGAAATCGGTCTCATCGTTGGAAGGAGTATCATGCCCATTAAAGACAACAATTACCAATGAGTCCGGCTATCACCCGTTATGGCTCAAGTGCTCATCTTCCAAAGAATCACTGAAATATGAAAGGCTAGACGACAACAAGGCACAGATTGCGTTATCTGATGTTGATAGTGATGGACAACTCAATTGCAAAGCATTCAAAACATCCGTTACTCTTTGGTCTGGAAAGTCCGCGTTTGTATTGTTTTGGCATGCATTTCTTGTGTTTGTTATGACTTCTTGATGATTTGTTCACTTCATATGAACTCCCATTACCTTCATTGATTGCATTAGCGAACCTCGAGCACTAACATGTGTTCCAACACCTCTCTATCGTCTTTATAAAACTGTGAAACGCGCATCTTCCAGCTATCACTATAAGAAATATGCTGCCGTAAGTACTATTAAGAAGCCAGATTAGTCTCTATCATGCATATCAGCTCACACCCATCACCGTCTTAAATTAATATCACCTTGAACAGTTGCAATGTCGAATGGGAAGTTGCTCAATCTGATGAACAGGAATCTAAATCAGTCTTTGATAGCTCTTTGAAACGCACAGACCAAAATACTACTACATATGATTCCTTACAATGTGGTGGCGCTGTTGAAATATACACCCCAGATGCTAGGGATTGTCAAGTATATGCAAGATTCAAATGCATAGTAGGAGATGGATGTTACTGGTCGGAGTGGCTATGTATAAATTTTGTTGATGGAACAATGAAAAGGGACGGCGATGAATATGCCCTCGAGTCAAAGCAAGTCAACATCAAGTGCAATGATGATTCTTGTGACAATCCCTTGACCATCGGTGTCAAACTGACTCCTCATGATGGAGAAGGATTCAATGTACTCTTATATGCAGAAATTTGGCTACGTAATTTGACAGCGCTCCCATTGACCTTCGGAGCTCCATCACTACAGCTAGGGTTGGATGAAGGGGTGATTGAGTCGGCATTACCAGGAAAGGTTAGTGCTGATTCCGCACTATTAGAACTGACTAATGTCTTAGAAGGTAACAGTATCTTTGGTAATGATGACGATGGGGATGATGACATGGGTGATGACGTGTTTAATCTCCCTTTGCAACAATGTGAAGAAATATACGAAGAAGTGTTTGAGTATGTCTCCTTGAATTCAATGGGGAAAGTAGAACATAGATGGTGGGCATCAGAGAATCATGTATCACGGAGACAGGAACCTACATGCGACAATTGGATACTTGATGTTGCAGGTGAGCCCTTTCTACAAGATGGTTGGGAGAGTTGCGTCAACATTGTAGGGCAAAGGTCTTCCACTTTTAATGGCCCGAGAGTCTTCAACAGAAAGCATCGCTTTAGACGAAGACGATGGTTTCGTAAATCATGTCACAAACGGCCTACAGGAAATCATACATGCAACAAGCTGATATTTCACCAACCAGAAGATTTAGATATCTATACCAGATCAAAAAGAGAAGCAGAACGAAACTCAATTGGTATTGCCATTAAAGAAGATGGACCAAACCTTCTAGATATATTTAATGGCCCACAGCAAGAAGGCGTATTGGATATCATGACTACAGTCGCAAATGATGGCAGTATTCTAATATATGTCAAATACAAAGATGGGAAGTGGAGTACACCGGCAATCATTCCACCAAGTGGTGCTGCCACTGGCTGTATAAGATTATGCTCATCTCGGTGGCCTCAAGTAACTAAAGCCAAGAGACAAAGTAGTGAATATTCTACCTGGCAGAGCACTTTGGACACATCAGAGAGCAAGTTGGGAATAGCACCGCTTGAGCCAACTGTATTTGAATTGATTTATCAAGTCACAGTGCTAAAGGGTTTGTGGGGAGAATTTAGTCGCATGGTGACTATAACACCCCGGTTTATGATACGCAATGAATCAACATGGCTTGATATTGATGTAAAACAAACGGGTGCTCCTGACTCAACTCGAACTCTAATCAAGAAAGGCGAAGTGTAAGTACTTTTGTATGTGTTTCTCTAACCACGGGATGGGAGTGACAATGTTCCCTTCAAGTTACTAACTAATTTATCACTTACTTAACCACACAGTGTGCCATTTTATTGGTATGATGGGTTACTACCAGAGCTGGTATGCGCAAGACCAGCACAAAGTCGGAATAGATTCAAATGGAGTGGGGGGTTTGATGTATGCACGCTTGGCATGCTTCCGATTCGTATTAGACGAATTGACGGAAGCATTGATCAATCGAATCTGAGATCTATGCGTGTCAACGTCGAGCTTCAGCCAAGTACAGGCGGTTCTGGAACAATCATTTCATTGCGCGATGAACATCCGCAAGGAGAAGGATCACTGTTTAGGATTGAGAATCACACACCATTTCCTATATTTGTAGCACAAGATGGAGTACTTGCCAATCCATTTCAAAATGATACATCAACTTCACAATGTGATGTCGTGCAGCCACATGAATACACTTCATACGCTCTTGATGTCCCTTGGCGACAGGGCAAGTATACCGGTAGAAGTTCTGCATCAACCGCGGAACTTCTCTTACTTCGCTGTGCATTAGCACCTCTTTCGACACGAGAGGGCGTTGAGTCGACCAAGGTTGTTTGTTTCGAGAAAGTAGGCCACTACATCCGTTTATCACCTTCCAAGCTTTCATTATTGATTGGTTCAGCTGTCGCAACTGAACTACTCGGTGTTAGAGTATTAGGTATTGTTGGCGAGGACGGGCCAACACGTACACTTCGATTTGTATTGATGAATAAGGAAATATCGTCAACATCATACATTGGCAATGCAGTTCGAGAGACTATTCATCCCATGCACAGCTTCTCAATGTCTGCTGAATCAAAACCTCAACACAATGAAGATATTAATAGATCAAAGCTTTTACAAAATGCAGCAAGATATACATCACAGCTCTTACAAGAGGGATCCTTGTTAAATGAACGAGAAGCTACCAAACAGGCATTCTTCGGGACGGGCGTCTGCAAGAGAATTGTTGATAAAAAAGTCACAGTACATTCACAAGAGAATAGTGATCATGTCGGTAATGAGATTCAGCTTGAACTGAAGTGCAGTGGTATTATTTTTAGCATCATAGATTCGTCACCGTCCGAGATAGCAGTCCTGTCCCTTCATGACTTGCAAGTCGGTGCATCTTGGAACTCTTCAGGCACAGAATATGCCCAGATAAAAGTTGTTGTTGGCTGGTGTCAGTTGGATAATCACTGTCCAGGATCGAGCTATCCCGTTGCCCTTCGACCAAAAGTTAAACCAACCGACCATGCAACAAGCAAGGATAATAATATCGATCATGATGTAAAGAAGGCTTTCACAGCCGATAAACCCTTCCTAGAGGTATTAATTGATATTGCACCGGCACATCGCACAGGTATCCAATCACTCACTGGTGGCGTATCCTTACACGATGTTGAGATATATGTGGATATTGCATTCATATTACGCATTCAACACTATCTTCTTGGTATTCAAGATCACATACATGATGCGACAGGAATAAGAACACATAAATTTGTTGAGAATCAAGACAATTGGGGATTGCCATCAGACATTGAACAGCTGTTGAAACAAAAGTCTGGGAAGACGATTAGCCATCAGAGTATGTACTTTCAACGTCTTACTATTCTTCCTTGCAAGGTTAAGCTATCGGTGGCTCCAGTTCGTGCATTGACCAAATACCAAGAACAATTTGAAGGTCAAGAGGCATCGGCGATACATGCTGCGGTTCGCAAAGGAGACTTACTAGTCGGAGAAGGATCAGCCGGGGGGCTAGGTGTGAAGATCGGCAGTAAAAACAGAACGGCCATGTCAGTAGTACAAGGAATGATGAAGTCAATACTAGTGGATGCCTTGCTCCGCTTAGATGGTGCCTCTTTGAATTTTGAAGGTATGTGTGTTCAGTTTTACTTTGTAGATCTATCTATTCCTCACAACTTATTCTCTCTCAACAATCTTTAATTTTCATAGGGGTGGCGCTGCTTAATCACACCTCCAATAGCCCTCAACTTCTGACATATCTCGGTGCACATTACCTTGCATCACTCATTGCCAATGTCCCTTCTCTAATTGGGTCTTTAGCCGCCCTGGGTAATCCAGTTGGCTTGGTGAAAAATCTGGGAGATGGGGTTAGCGACTTTATCAACGAGCCAGTGCAAGGATTCAAACGAAGTCTAGAAGAGATGAATCCATCCTTTGCATTAGATGGAGTAGCTCGAGGAACGGGCTCGCTAGCTCGGCATACCGTAGGCGGTTTCGCTGACAGTGCAGCTCTGTTGACTTCTACCGCAGCCAAGAATATGGCGGTACTTACCCTCGATCGCAAATATGCACAGCGTCGAGACAAGGTGATAAAATTGAAAGCTCACGATATAAAGTCTGCAAATCTCCTAAATGGTCTTCAGAGCGGCTTTTCTAAACTTGTGTCTGGAATACTTGAGGGTGTCACTGGAGTTGTATCCAAGCCAATAAAAGGCGCCGAACGAAGTGGCATTGAAGGCTTTGCCAAAGGAGTTGGCAAGGGTTTGCTTGGCTTGATTGTCAAGCCTGGCATTGGAGTGACTGATTTGATAACTGATACACTAATCGGGGTGAAGGGGTCTGTTGAGGGCACAGCTTCTGATATGCTGATATCATATAGCCAAGTAAGACCAAGGCGTGCTTTATATGGTGACGATAGGTTAGTGAAACCATATCGTATTGATGATGCTACTGCGGCTGTTATCCAGTCAAAGCTCTGCCTTGGGGGAGAGAACTATCTAGATCATGTTGATATGAATAGCAGTGTGGCACTTATGTCTGTTTATAAACTTCTCATACTCTCAACAAGTGATGGAGAAGAGTTACTTCTTTTACCATTCAATGAAATAAGGAAGGTTGAAGTTCAGCCTAAAGAAGATACAGAAGCGTTCAGTGTAATAATCTATCTAAATGAGTCAAAGAAAGATGGTTCTGAAATGATGGAGAAAGTCGATTGTGATGATGAAACTATGGCAAATTTGTTGTGTGAAAAGTTAACGGAAGCAATGCAACAAACAAAGCTTTAGCTTATGATGTACTTGTAAGGCGACCTATACTGGATTGCCTGCAATAGAAACCAAATTGATGCAATAGCGGTTTCCGCTTCTGTCTGGTAGATTATGCCCAAGATGGGTTCCAACTTGATTTAGAAGGAAAGAGATGGATCATGGGTAAGAAAAAGATGCATAAAAGATAATATAAGACATAAAAAATAACCCTGCGCTTACCTGTAGAGACTGTTTCTCCACTACTCTTTAACACTCTCACATTTTCCCAAACTACTTCATCATCTCTGAATGACGGCCAACCATGCACTTTGCTTTCAGCGATAAACTCATCTGTTGATCGATTTACTGGTGCTTTAAATAAAGGTTTCCCAGACACTGAATCATAAAAGGTCACTGGCTCGTTTGTACTTGCAACTATTTCTCGGACTTCCTTTTCAAAGCTTGTGCTTTGAAATGATCCCCCCATTTCAGCAAATACACGGTTAAAAGAGCATATCTTATCCGCTAACTTTTGATCAACCTGAACGACATTGCATGTTAGTTTGCTTGTACCCATATCGTAATATGATATATATATACAAACATGCATTATATAATATAAGTAGATACAACTCACGCCATATCGCAGGCCGTCTTGGACGGGAGAAGATGTAGTACCATGTTCTTTTTTACTCATTATATCATCACCTAAGTATCATAGCAATAAGGAAATTGTAACTGTGAGGTATACCTACGAAGAAGGGGGAAGCAAAAACATGTACTACCACTCACCTCCATAAACAAGCTTTGCATCATCACGAGCATATGCAGCATTATTGGCAAATGTTGTAAGAATTGGTAATGCTGTAAAGGTAACAAGGAAGGCTCGACGTTTCTGAACTGTATTTGTCGAGGAATAATCATCATTGTTGAGGGAGAGAGATATCGGTGTATCTTTTATTTGTCTCTTAATGGTAGATTGACGGCTACGACTACTGAACGCCAATGCATTACCACCACTACTGATAATTATTAGGAGTATCGACAGGAAGGATCTAACCATGGTTGTTGTGTATTCTTAAATAGGATGGTATGGTATGTATTCAATGAGTTGTATTGAGGGTCTAGAGAGAGAAAAAAAAATGGTATCCTAGTTTAGATAATATGATATACCTTTTTTATAGATGCTATTTCTTAACTTCTTCCATTATGCTACTACCATCAACGTAGAGATTCTGGGATGATATAATACCATGATCGCTTATTTGTCTTACAACTACATTCTACAATTGTTTATCCCAATACCTTCGACATGGCGGAAGCCCCCTTGAACATGCTGCCCTTCTTCTTTGCTTCAACTTTCATCTTCTTGTAGTCAGCATGACCATTATTCACAGCAGCTTTGGCTTTGTTGACATTTGACTTTATCATACTTGAAGCTTTACCTGTAGTATTTCCAGTCATTGATGGTCTTATTGCCCTCTCTTTGATCAAAGCAATAGTATCCTCTTTAACTTTTTTGTTCCGGTCTGATGAAGAACCATTGCCCATCATTGCTTTCCAGCTTATCAAACCCCCTTCATCACAATATACCATATGACACGAGCTTCTATGTAGTACCAATTTAACATTTGGATTGTTTGCTTGTATTTCCCTTGCATTGTGCCTTTTATCAATGAAATATCCAGTATCGGTAAATGTTAAAGTAATATCAGCTTTTGACTTTGTCAAAGATAGATTAGTCCGACCTCTCTTCCTTTTAGTATTGTTCTCTTCTCCCTGATCTTGTGGTGTTGTAGATGTGTTGTGATGACGGGTAAACTCCACTGGGCTTTGATCTACAGGATCAAGAGCTATAATGTTTCTAATGTAATTGATAAAAGTCCCAACATCAATAACTTATGCTTTCCTTCTTTACCATCATCTCATCATGCCAATAAGATCACATCCTCCTTTCCATCAAGTAGTGTAGCACCATCATATCATCATACCAATAATAAGATCGCATCCTTATCATTAAGTAGTACAACAGTCTCAGAAGAACGGATATTTACATATAAGAAACGAACAGCAATTCTAATGGCATTCCTGACAGGATGGGCAGACTTACTATTTATAAAGAAATACAACTTCTTTGCAACGATGATGACTGGTAATTCAATGAAGATGGCATTGGCATTAGTAGAAGGACGTTTAGTTGATACATTGTTCTTTCTATCAGTTATTACTTCATATATTGTTGGTGTTGGTGCATTTCGAAGAGCAGAGTTATCATACAAAGACAAGGCATTGAATGGATTATTTGCACCTATAGTCGTTGGGTGTTTCATGTATAGTGATTACTTATCATATATTGGCGCATCCAAGTTTATACCTGGTATATTACTAAGCTTTGCATGGGGTATAGTAAATAGTGTCGGTAGTGAAGTATGTGGCACACTGATATTTGTTGTAACGGGAGCTATGACAAGAGTTTCTAATATGATTGTGGACCGTATCAGCCGCACTGCAGGTAGAAAGAAGATTGCAAAGGAGGGGATGCTAATGTCTTTAAGTGTCATCGGCGGCTTCATACTGGGCGCAGCATGGTGTGCTTTCTTGAGTATCAAAGCACCAGAGTTACTAACTCGTGGGGTGTTTAGTATTATGGGTGTCATGTACGGTCTACTCTTTTTGTGGCTAGATCGCCATGAGATGGGACAATGGTGGTTAAAAAAGAATGGAGGGAAGCTTTGTGAAATCGATTCTGACGAGGTCGATTGCAAATAGAAATACAGAGCATTGGCAATTGATTTTATATACATATGACGTCTTAGATAGTCCAACATAACTCCTCTCAATGCATAGGACGACGTAAATAATACATTCTAATGTCCCCATCTCTCTACCAAACACTACCTCCGTATACACCCTTGATACCGCCGGCACTGTTATCCTTGAACGATACATCACTTGGTTTAGATTGCCACGAATCTTCTTTCTTCATCTTTGTAACGTTAGTAGAAGTAACCCGGTGATCTTCCTCTATGTTACTACCAATAAATGGGGCAGCCGCTGGATTGAGAGAAGACTGAGGTTCAGGAGACATGGATGGTGCATTGTAAATAGAAGATATTGGCATCTTTACACCACTAGTCTTCTTATCGTCGTCCTCATCATCATCAAGCAGTTTTGAAAGGAATACTTCATTATTAGATAGAAAGCCACCATTGTCATCATTCTGAGTCGGTAGAATAGATTCAGAAGATTGCGAAAAACCAGGAGGCGGCCTCATCACCTTCTTTGGTTGAGCGATAGAGGTCATACTCTGAGCTGAAGTAGCAGTTGGAGAAGATATACCACTGCCACTGTCACTTTGAGCAAGCTTCTTCTTTAGCAACAATTTTTGAATTTGTGCTGCTTGAAATTCCCTTAATTGATTTGCTGCCTTCTCTCTTTGCTCCTGGGTTGGTACAGGAAGACCATTCAGAGGCAGATGAGGAAACACTGGACCCTGAGGAGTAGGTTTTGAGTGAAGAAGTGTCTCTTGTGGAATATCACGATCCTCACCAGGTAGTGGCTTGAATGATGGAGAATATATCGACGCTGATGTAGTGCTGTATGTAATCAGAGAAGGGATACCTTCACTGAGTTGGCTGCTACTATCGTCTGCCTTTGATGCAGGCACTTGTACAACCTCGTGCTCTTCTTCTCTTGGCTTGGGATCTGGAGGAGGCAAAACTCTATTCTTGGCCAAATGATTTGAATCTAAATAATCTCTATTAGAGATATTCTTGTCAATGGGATCCTCTTTCTGATGAACTTGCACTTCTTCTTTGACAGGAGTCTGTTTACTGTCTTGTTTAGCAGCTTTCCTTGTCTGCTGTTGCCGTCTCTTACTCTTCGACTTCTTTCGTTGTCGAGCCCGAGAAGACTTTGCTTGTTGCAACTCTCGTTCATGTTCAAGTAGCCACTCAGGAGACTCAGTGGTATGACCTAGAGATGTATACCAAGTTGATATAACTGGAAATGTCCAAATCCATATAGAATGAAGGGCGTACATTGCCATTGAAGAAGCAACAAGTTGAAATGTTTTGGTCAAAATGTATAGACTCTGAGATGATATCAACGTCCTTAGAGGTAGCTTGGAGAATGAAAATGATGTAACCCAATCAAAGAAGGAACTCAAAGTTGATTCTCCAACGAAGCCGTGCATTTCCAACTCTTCTGACGATCTATTATCTTCTCCCAATGTCACAGTGATATCGGAATCTTTATCATCAATACATTGCTTTATACATTCTTCAAGCACCTTTTCCATATCATCTGTGCTATTATATGCTCTATTATTACCTCTGTTTGATGACGGAGAAGGTTGAGCCATTTGACTATGATCCCAGCCCGCTATCCATAACAAAGCATCCTGCCACTCGGCATTCACATTCTTCATACGATGATTACCATACACCCGAAGTGACTGTGAAAATACAGCAGCAGCCGCTGCAACTGCAGCTTGTTGTGTTGGATTATCTGGCGTACTTTGATCTATGAACTCCTGCCTGTCTATTCTCTTTACAATAATTGGTCTATCATTATCTTCATAATAATGACCAGTAGAACTTCTTTGGTGCTCATCACTAAAGCCAGTCAATATCTTAATCAAAGTTGGAAGTCTCCGTGGACGTGCTGCGGCAGCTGATGACTTTCCATTCCCTTGCAATATAGACTTTTGTTGCTGATCAAACATTCCTTGACTTTGAAAGAGTGCATTCATCGCCGAGGGTAATGCAGACTGCTGTAATTGATTATTGCATTTTGAATGGCATGTATCACGTGCTGCTGGATCATGTTTACCTGAGATAGTAGTAAGAAGCAGGCAAGATAATAAATAGATTAGAGCAGAATCGATGAGTCAATTCAAAAGATTGCAGTTCTTCTTCATCCATACATCCTACAGACACCGATCGTGTCATTAGCAAACATATGTCGGTGCATATCATGTGCACATTATCGAGAGAGCAGCCTACGGGCATGACTCTATGCAAAAACCTGCAGATATAAATTACTCCTACATGTATCTCTTATCCATGTCATTCTAGGTTCTCAGACGATACCATATACCATATCCAAACATAAAGAAACACGGCATTTTTTGCATAACAGATGTCCTTCTCACTCTTTTGCAATAAATCTTCTTACCATACTCAAACGTCAAGGAACAAAAGACTATCACTGCTATTACTGTTACCGATACTGTACTGCATAATGGACTTGATTGTGGTGTAGTAGGGGCGGCATTCCGCCGCTTTATTCGGCCTATTGCCATGGTTTCAGCAAATTAATTCTTGTTCTCAAAGAATAAAAATGCCTACGATACGAGATGAGAGTGCGTAATGGTCTCTTGCCTTGCAACCATTAAAAAATAAATGTAAAAGATAATTAGCAGCAGAATAGTAAGATTTGCGTATTGTATTTGGTTAGTGGCTATATATATTTGATAATATTGCAAACATAGTATTGTATTTGCCATTGCCAATAGTTTATATACCATGAAGAAGAAATCGATATCAAAAGATCACAACCCTGCAATCAAAGGGTATCTTCCTATCCGTATATCACTTCCATCAATATCAACATCAAGTAGCAACAGTAAACAGCAGCAACAACACTCTTTTACATCATTCATATATATTAAAGAACATATCCAAAGATCACAGGGTACTAATACAACCAACAATAGCAGCAGCAGTGGAGGTAGTGATACACTATTTATATCAAATGCGCCTTCTAATGGCCCTATTCGGACTGATCTCTTATTGCAATCACTATTCGAAGTATATGGTGATATAGAACGTGTAACTGTTGCACAAAATCCACGAAAGGCTAATCTATCAGTTATTAATAATGACGATGAAAAGGCTACAGAGATTTTTCGTGAGTCTGGCATATCCAATTTAGACACTGGTAATATATTTGCAACAGATTGCAAAAGTGAAAAAGGTAATGGAAAGTTTGCACATGTTGTATTCACATCACCAAAAGAAATGAAGAGGGCATTGAAATTAATAAAGAAGGAGATATCAGATGCTGCTAGTAAAGGTAATGGTGTATTTGTTATGAAATTGAATGATGATAGGATGGAACAACTCAAGTTGGAATCTCAGCAATTAGCTACAAAACAACAGAATAGAGAAGAAGAAGAAGATAGCGATGATTCACAAGATGAAGACACAGAAGATACAACCCGTCAATTAACAGGTATACAAGCAATTGCAGCTCAAGCACGCCGTACAGCAAACAGACATATCTCACGATCCAAATTAATGGAATTGTGTGACGAAGCAATGGCTGCATTTGAAACACAAGAAACATTACAAGAAGAGAATGCAAAGCGATTAGCGGAAGAGCCAGATGAAGATGGTTTTATTACAGTAACATCTAAATCATCAACACCATCATTTGGTATTACTAATGATTTAGAAGAGGAGGTACATACTAGAAGGGGTAAATCAAGCAAACGAAATAGAAAACGCAAGGCTGGCAATAGTGGTGCTGATGAACTGACTGATTTCTATAGATTCCAATTGAAGGATCAACGAAAGAAAGAAGTGATTGATTTGAAACAACGATTTGAGGAAGATTTAAAGAAGGTTAAACAGATGAAGGAGGAGAGAAAGTTTCGACCATTTTAAGTATGTTATTGTGGTGTTAACGATTAACTGAACAGAGGTGTTAAAGAGTCGTGTATATTCGACCTAGTGAGTGAAGAAGTAAGACCCTCATCTCTAAACATCGTTCTATTAAATGACTGAGAGAACTTTTGACTCATTCCATATCTCACATTTGTGTATGTAGCCTGCGTAGGTCTCTTCAAGCCGAACTCATTAGCAGTCGTTGAATATAGTGGATTCTCATTCTTGGGAGAGTGATTGTACTGTGATAGTATTTTATTAACCTCTTCCTTCGGTATAGTCTTGGAAGTATTAGTAGCGCTATTATCGAGTTGTTTAGCAAAGGCTGAATTCTTACGACGTTTATTCATAGCTGCTGATTTCTCGAGTCGAAAGACTTTTGATAATGATGAATCCGAGAACGGCGTCCCTTTGCCGAAACTATCCGACTCTCTAGAGTAGAGGAATGACAAATCTTGGGTATTAACTTCGTTCTCTAATCCTGGTAGTGCTCCACATCCTTTATTGTCGTTAGAATTGCAGTTTGCTGATTCACTTTCTTCAGTCGAAGTAGTCTCATACCTTTTTGATGCCTCGGAGAGCGACATACCATAACTTTCATTCGATGTGACCATGAATGCATTACTCGACATGATTTGGTGAGCAGTATTGATTAGCTTATTGATTAGATGAGAAAGCCAGTACTTATGATCGATTGCAATTCAATGAATCTGTTGATCGTTAGCTAGGCCTAGCATTCAATTCGTATCACCTCCGCGGGTCAGTTAATATGTCTCGAGTCATCGACAACTGCCATTTTAAATCCCATTTTCATTTTGCTTTTACTAGAGTCGTACTCAAATCTTAGAGACTTTCAAAGTCAATAAGCACTAACGACACCATCCACACATCGATCACCTTTCATCACCAACACTTCTATTATAGGTTCTCACTAACATCGAATCAAGACTCTCACTATTCATTCAATAACACATTCACCTCCACACTATGATTGTATCATATAATAATAGTCCGAACCAACAAGAGAATTGGTCACCTAGAAGTCTAGCTCAACTTATAGCAAAGAGATCAAGAGGCGGAGATGATGTGAAATGTTTAATTGATGCTTCTCCGATAGCATTGAATTCCGAAGAGGTAGATGATGACGATACTTCATGTACCGTACAAGTACAGAGCCCACAAAAGAAACAAATTATCAACCATATTCAAGCCAATAGACAAGCTCTCCGCGAGAAACAACAAAACAATAAGAATTCCAAAGTGGAACGCGAAAGGAAAGACAAGTTGAGACAGGAAAAGATTGAGAAGAAGAAACAAAAGCTGTACGGCAATGTTCGATCTCGTGTATCAATGTCTCTCTCGTCTCCTTCCAATTCTAGTAATGATTGTTGCCATTCGATTGATGCACCTATATCGAGAGGAGTCTCGCCACTTTCTCCAACTGTAACAGATTCTGTATCATCAGAGAATAGTGACTTTCATATTGCCTTTGGTAGGAAAGTACCAATACATGTAGAATCACGTCCGATATCTGGCAGTCGACCGATAACCGACGCAGACAGTGTTGTATCCTCCACATCATCGAGACATAAATCATATGGCAAGGTACCCGGATACATAACTCAACGTAAAGAAAGGATAGCACAAGTAGAACAAGAACGGGCGAGGAAGCAAGAACTGGAACCTCCCGAACCTGGATTAGTATTGCTTGCTGAGTCGGAGAGACTCAAGACTTTGGCACTACTCGATGCCAACGAGAAGAATTTAAAGTATGATCTAGTAAACATACCATTCAGTATGAACCCACAACGAGCTGGCCGACTTAGAGAAGCACTCTCCTTGAGACTCAAGGAGATTGAAGATGCCAAGGCTATATTTTCAAAGGAGAAGGTGTTTGTCAAGAAAGACTTTTAGTCCATATTGTTGTTGCAATCATAAATCTAAATATATCATGTTCTCACCCACACTTTGATAAACTAACCTTTTGGTATCGTCTTAATGTATATACATATTTATTTAATCCGTATATCCGCGGCCTGATGTTAATGCTAGAAGCTCTTCATCAATATCATCTCCCGTTTCCTCGTCTTCATAGTATCCATTACTATTTCTTCTACCACCTCTAGTGTCTTGATGTGATTCAACAACACCACTACTTGTCAAGAAGATTAAAATACTCCGCAATAGACTAATACGATTTCTTGGTTCAAGAAAATTATGCCCGTACACTCTTAAAAGTGCACCTCGGTATACATACACAAGTACAAAGCAAGAGTATGCAATTGCCAACCATAACAGTGAGAAGAGGAAACAGTAGCTACCAAAGTAAACATATATGTGAGATCCTGCTGTCATGGCAAATAGTACACCAAGCATGTAATTGGCAGCCACTGATAGTTGTGTCAATACAGCAAACCATCTCAGCCAAGTACCGGGAGGTGAATGATCTCTTGGACTACTATTTGATGGGGTATCATCATCATCGTCATCATCGATCTTATCACTATTATTTCCTTTTACTTTCTTCTTCTTACCAAAACAACCACATGTTTGTTTTCTATCATAACATTTACCACCTAATGCACATCTAAGTAATAACAAGGATGATAATGCACTGCCCAGGAAAGAAACAACTCCCAAATCTAATCCTGATTTACCATCTTCACTATTCTTTCGTAAATGCAATGTATTCAATACAGCCCAACACCAAAAGAATATAGATATTGATAAGATACATAATGAATAGATACGTAATCTATTTTGTAATTCAATATGATTGTAATAATCTTCAGATAGTAATATTGGTGTTAGTGTTGTTCCGAGTATTGTTTGTGCGTAGGGGGGTAATAGTTCGTCATCATTATAATATGATGTGTTTTGATCGTTGTAAACATCTAACCCTCCTCTACCATATTGTACATTATTGTTGCTGTTGTTATTTGCAACCCGAGAGTAAGAGTTGTTGTTATCTCTGGAACCTCTCATATTATATTGCTTTTTAGACTAAATATGCTCAATACAAACCGA
>Ga0214478_100282_pt1 | contig 30108 bp, 15 predicted proteins | sample M1_20Mar14CPVII9_2_FD_178001 | JGI IMG/M metagenome (GOLD analysis project Ga0214478, IMG submission 178001) | Marine eukaryotic communities from Monterey Bay, California, United States - M1_20Mar14CPVII9sort6BwellD7 | ecosystem: Environmental > Aquatic > Marine > Unclassified | place: USA... | reverse complement strand
TTGACCTTGCATCCGTTGTAAATCACTCTGTAGTTTGGTAATGTATGCATCACGACGATTGATTTGATATTCAAGTGTGTCTCGCTTCGCTAAGTCTACATTATCAATTCCATCATTTAATGCATTTGGATTAATCTCGGGATGTGCATTACTACTACTATTATCATTGGATAAGGGTGGCGTGGCAAGTTTAAGCAATGCCGAGGCAGATGCACGGATAGTTCCAGGAGAAGCCGGCACTGGAGAAGGAGAATTTGCACCAGCTAGATATCCAAAGAATGATCGTTGTTGTTGTTGTTCTTTAGGAGATGATGTTAATCTTCTTTGGTCTGACGATATTCCATTATTGTTATTGTTTGGTTGTGGACTATTGAAAAATGGAGGAAGGAAGCCAGGTCGAGGTGTTGTTATTGATTCAGAGTTTTGTGCATGTTGTTGTACTTGTGGTTTGGGTGATTTATCTGGAGATGGGGGCTCACCAGTTAAACTCGACCGAATCCTACCCAACATTATATTATTTATTATTGTTTTGGTATGGTACTAATGTATCTGTAAGTGCCGCAGTTGTCTAATTACCGTCGAGTAATGTGATTGAAAAGAAGATACTTTATCGTATTTGACGGCTACTGCAAAGGAAAAAGGGAGACAAACATATGAAGGTTAGAAACCATACATCAAATTGATATGTAATGCTCACACACCATCGTTCTTCATTGCAATATAGTATGATTACAAAATGTACCAAAGCGAAGCAAGCCCCCTTCATCTTTTTTTGCACATCATGTGTTCAACATGTTAATACTGAGCTGTCTTCACAACCAGCCAATTAAACTATCACATAAACTATCCAACTTAAGTATAATATGCATAGTATACCGTTATAATGGTACCAAACCAATAAACACAGACGACACATTGTAACCTTAACTGCCCTAAACTCAATCAGATGAAGGATATTTCATTTCATATAACATACCTAATTCGATACTTTATCGGTCCAACCAAACTTCAGGGCAAAAAAAGGACATATAAATAGGTTGTCATGTGTCTATTATCATCCAATTGAAGGAGGAGAGAGATGAGTACGAGGAGATAGTGTCAAACAACAAAAGGCTGCTCACTACAAACAAAGATAGGATACCATCACTAATCACTCACAATTTTGAGGGTAGCAGTATCCTAATAAAGAGACATACATACTTTGTACAAACTGCCTCCTATTGATCAGCCTAAAATCCCCTGCCCCATCATATCAATTGGCGTAATAATATAGTAAAGCTCAAAAGGATTAGTTTAAAGGTATTAGTTTGTATCGGCGGCGGCAGTCGGTCTTACCTTGATTTATAAAGCTAGGCTCACAGAAAATTACATTTATTGCAACTGATATAATATCAACGAACTCTAGATATACATTACATAAACAGTATTAGAATTAAAGAATGGTAAAGACTAAACTGAAAGTACCCCACTTTGGCAGCAATAGAGGTAGTCCAAACAATAATAATAATTCACAATTACCACCCCGATCACCAAATAGAGATTTTTCAGATGATTCTTTAGGGGCTTTTCCTTCCTCGCCTAAGGCAAGTTCACAAGAAATAGAAGAACAAACTAGTGGCATAAGTGATGATTGGTATTCCGCGCATCCATCAAGTAATACCGAAGATGAAATGGATGGTATGAGTGATGTTGGTGAGAGGAATTCAATAGGAGACGATGATGATACCAACTCGTTAAATCTGGCAATGAGTGATGTTGGAATTGGTGTTAGTAGTGACGTTGGTGTTAGTACTGAAGACAAGACTACTGATATCCAACATGAAGACGTTTCAGAGAATGATAATGATAATAATGAAGTATTAGACTTTGATGATAATACATCCGATCAACCATCCGAGGAAAGTGATAGTTCCTATTATCAACAAGATTATTATGGGAATTTTAATAGTAAGCCTCCAAGTCCTGATAATATGAATGGCGATCCAGAGGCAATGATGATGATGGATATGAGTGGTGCAATGTCAGATTTACCAGCACATATATTAGAAGATATAGCCGCCGCGAAAGATATGATGGTGGAGATGGATCCTGATACACCCCATGGAAGTTACGAGTTGAATAACAATGGTACTGCTACTTCTAGTGCCGAGGAAGGAGATGGATATTCTAATTTATACAAGGATGATGAAAATCCAAAAGATCTGTTAGCTGCATCATCGTCAATATCGGATGCTCCCCAGGCAGTAGCAGAGCCGCCATTGGTTAAGGTATCACAAGATGGGAATGTCACTCCAGCTCAAGAAGCTCAGCCACGAAGAAAATGGTCACCATTCCCTGCATCGACTCCTACAGAAGGAGGAAAGGAGATTAGTACCAATGAAAAGAAGGATGATTCTGATTTTGCATCCATGCTAAAACAGGCAAGTACCAAGCTTAGTCACCAAGATGAAGAGAAAGAAGAGGAGGTTCCCGAGAAAGCTCCTTGGAAGAAGGCTAGTAACAGTGGTCCATTAAGTATTTCAACAGAGGATCATATTCAATCATCGAAAGACTACCCCCAAACACCAAATGACCACACTGTAATGATGTCAAACATTGAAAAGCTAACAAACATTACATCTCCAGATGACGAGTCAAGTAACATAAACTCTCCCTCCAACTCTTCTCCCTTACCCTCAGCTACATCGGATGTAGTCAAGAAGATCATCAAGGATAATCAAAAGTTACGTAAAAGGAAGAAGGAATTACTAACACTCCTAAGCTCAACGGCACAACAATTTTCATCATATGAAAAAGTATGCACCCAAAAGATATGCAAACTCGAGGAAGAGAATAAACGATTGCATAAGAAGAAGTCTCCCCGACGATTGAATCGGGAATTGCAATTGGCAAAGACAGCATCTGCAGAGATTGAGGAGTTACTTGCCAATAAGTCGGCTGTTAAAATGTATGATGGCGAGGTAGTGCGAAAACTATCCAACGGTGTTTTGAAGCAAGAGAAGCAGCTTGAATCAAAGGATGAATTGATCACTCAATTAAAGTTACGATGTGAAGTACTTAAACAATCACTATTAGATAGAGATGGCGAGATATTGCAGGAGAAGAAGTTGTGGGAAGATGAACGGAGTAAGTTGCTTGGTAGACTTGATGGCGATTCGCCTGTGAAAGAAAGTAATCATGGCGAGCTACTGTCAAAGAAGATGGAGGTAACACGGCTTAAGAAGGAGTTGGAAACTGCATTATCCGATATTACCATGTTAACCAGCTCCTTGGAAACGAATAATGTTGCATTGGATTCAGCGGTTCTGGAGCTTGACAAGCTTAAGGAAGTAAAGGCTGGTAACGGCATTGCAGTATCTCGTACTACAGATAAATTGAAGAAGGAATTGGCAGATAAGGAAAGTGAAACGACACAGCTACAGAGTGATTTAGAAAGTGCATTAGATGAGATTGAACAGCTTCGGAAATCGGTAACAGCGGCCGCGTCTGCACAGGGATACGATGACTTTCAAAATGTTGTTGAAGACCTCAAGATTGAAATGAAGAGATATAAGAGTGATGCCAATACTGCCAAGGATGAACTGGTACAAGTCAAATCACAGCTCGAGGAGAGTAAGAGTGAGCTTACTAAACTTCGTGTGGATTACATCTATGCTGAAGGTACTGCACCTGATGAGTCGACTGTTGGAGATGGAGAGGAAAATGCATCTGCTGATAATATTGCAGCAGCTCTCAATGGAGAAGGAGCACAGAACCTTCAGCCAACATCAGGAGCAGCTCGCCGATTCCGCCTGCCAGGATTTGGTCAAAAGACTAGTCCTGAAGAATCTGCTAATTTACAAACAATGGTGAGACAGAGAGATCTCAAGATCAAATCACTCGAGGCTATGATACACTCCAATACAAGGATAATGGACAAGATGAAGGGTGATATTGAGAGGATGGATAATGATAAAGAGGAGGCTGAATATACCGCCGCACAAAAGATTGAAAAGTTGACAGAAGAGAACAAGATGTACGAGATGCAGGTTGCTGGATTCGAGAAGACGTTTATGAACCTTAATGAGCGCACTCTATCGGGTGGTCATACTGATATGGAAAGATCACTAAGTGAGGCTTTCAAACGAAATGAAAGTGATATTGTTGATGAAGCCCTGTTCATGTCGGATGATGCACCTGACCAACAAGATACTGGGGCTGGCGGCAGTGAGAATAACAAGGCGATGGCTGAGCTCAGAGAAAAGAACTTGTCGCTTGAGAGAATGCTCTCAGAGTTACAATCCAGCAACTCAAATCAAGAAGATCAAATTGAGAAGTTAAACATTGAGTTGATTAAGCTTCGTGTCAAGTCTCAGCAGGAGAAAGAAACCGAGGTAGCACATCTGACAGAAGAGAATAAGATTGTCATAGCCCAGAGATCCGCGTTGGAGAATCAGTTGGTTGAGATAAACAAATCTGCTGGTGTTCTTCGAGATGGAGGTGATGATCAAGTCGCTGGAGACGATCCTGTCTTGGTATCACAGGTGGTGATGCTCGAGAATGCCAACAAGGTACTTGAATCTACTGTTGATTCCCTTCGTTCTGATATGCAAGAGAAACTTGCTCCGCTATTGGAACAGATTGCTCATTTAGAAAGCGAGAAGGAGATAATTGAAGAGGAAATGGATATGAAACTAGAGTTGAAGGAGATGACTATAAAGAATCTTGAGAGCTCGTTAAAGCAGTTACAAAGTCAAAGGTCACCAAAGGGCAAGAGAGGTAGTAAAAAGGCAAGTTTACTCAAGGCCGGAAGCTTTGCTGATGAATCTGGAGTAGAAATATAGTCTAGAGATACTGTTGTAAAGTATAAAGTATAAGTTGTTAGATATTGCATGTAACAGTAAGAGAGTAGGCAGCCGGCTGCTCAGTGTCACCTACTCATTTTGAAAATTTGTGGTGTTGGCTCCTAACGAATCCCAAGATTGCTCAAATACTAGACTGTCCCGTCATCAGCCGTCTTCTCCAGTCGATTGAGCGTTAAAAACTGATCTACTGACAATATACCGTGCTTTACTAACACAACCCTCGCCCGGCCAGAGATATCTTCTTTGGGCTATGAAGTGCGAAGGTAGTCTTACTGCCTTTTTTAGAGGGTATTGCTAACAGACTCTGGTCTGTAGTTGTTGCTTGTGTAGCTGGAATATTGATGTTGTATACCTACAGAGTACATTTGTATAGTCATAGTTTGGATAGGATATTAGTAATGGCGATAAAATAGTGTAATCATTTCAAGAAGTAATACATACTAATACACATCAAAATGTCAATTGCAGATGATGATAGCGAGAAGAATGTTAACGTTGAAGATGATTCATCATTTGAATCCTTTTCAATTGGAAGTGATTGTGGATTAGTATCTATACAGAGTGTAAAGGATAGTGATATTAGTGAAACTGCTACCGAGGAAGACACAGATGAGAGTGATGAAGATGATGATAACTCGTCGTTAGATGGGCTCGATAAGGCATTATTAGCCGAGGATGCACTATTACAGAAGGAAGAGGCACTACTACGCAAGGATAATGCCGTATCAAAAGAAGAAGGAGATGATAGTATACCAGAGAAGGCCGGACAAACTTCTAACAATCAGGTTGACATAAAGGAGATTAAGGTTGATGTATCTAACGAGGAACCAAATAATAATCGCACAGGTAGTATTGTAGACCGATCCCCAATGAAATCACCAGCTGGGAGGCCGTTAATGAAGAAAATGAAGTCGTCTCCTGAACAAGAATCGACTAAAACTAATATGGAGGAAAAGAATGAGGAACAACTCTTATCTCCACCACGGCACTCGTCTCAAATAAAAGTACAAGATGTGGAGAATGAAGCAATGAACATTACAGTGGAAGAATCACTTAAAACTGAAGCTACAATAGTTCAGACAAATGATACGATGACACTTAATGATGGTAATGAGAATGAACAACAGAAGACAAATAAGGAGATATCTGACCGACAGCCAAACAGAAGCAATACCCCAACAAACAAACAGTATCATATACCAAAAATTATTAATGTTTCTGTCTCTATTGAAGAGAGATCTGGAGATGACAGATCTGGTCTGGTCTTTTTAGACAAAGGCCGAAGGACATTACTTAGTAAAGTTATATCCACTTCACCATTTATCAACTCTGAATTGTCGATTAATGATGAAGTGCTATTGATCAATGGACATCGAATAAAGAACGCCACGAAAGCATCAGAGTTTCTCAAGGTATCAGCTCAAAAGGGTACTCTTGCAATCACTGCCTTCAAGGGCAAGCGTCCACGGGAAAGTGGATTAGAGATGTTGCATTTACCAGACTCAACTTGCTTGAAGGACATTGATTTTGTAGATACTGACAAGTTGGTACATGTTGAAAGAGTGGACGATCGCTTCGCAAAGAGTGGTCGAATCAAGGCTGGTGATATCCTAATGAGCATAAATGGAATTGCAATTTGTCAATCTGAACAAGCTAGGAGTTTACTGCAAGACTGTTTACAGTCGGAGCAGTCGAGAACCACCATCTTACTTGTGTTCAATCTCGAGAAACTTCGTTGTAGACTGATTAGGAAACTCGAGTTAAACAAGAAGTTTACATGGAATACTAGTTTCAATGAGTGCTCTATAGAGGACAAGGTTGGACAACAAAGGCGAATACTTTATATTCAAAATAATGGGGTTTGTGAAATTGTAATGGAAGATATCGATAAGAAGAAGATACTGAACGAAGAAGTTGAAAGGTTTGCGAAAAGCTTTACTTCTCAATTTCAGATTGCTATAGGAAAGTTGCGAGAGTCTATTCAGGCTACAAAATATATCGTTTAAAGGATACGCTATCGCTATCATACTTAGAATTTACTGCCCGACTCTATCCAAACTAATGCGCTGCTGCAGCCTATCTTCTTGACGTCTTTGTTTTCCCCAGTTATTTAAGCTTGCAAATGCCTTATCAAATTGCTCAATTGCATACTGATTAAACGACTTCAGCTGATGAATGAAGATATCGCCAGGCAAACCATTCAGTGCTTCTGGACATATAATCACATCATCTTGACTATACGAAGGGTAATGAAATATCAGAGCATCATCATCCGGCGGTGGCTTGAGTAAATGGGTCTGTATAAATGTTTCTGTCTTGGCTAATTTTGCCGACGATACAAATACATCTAGTCCACTAATGTAAGTCTGCTTGAGATTCAGATACTGTTGACTACTCACATTGATATCATCTAGCATTAGTGGTACTGACTTACGAAGAATACCCGTCCCTTCATTGCAGTTGTCTGTGGAGCTGGGCTCTCGATTTGTTTGTAGTATGTGGTCACATATGTGTGCTCTTCTAGCAACCTCTGCTATTATATGATGAAAAACTGAAGACCAACGAATATCATGACCAACTGCCACTCCATGAGAATTCAAGCTTGAGCAAGTACTTGCAGAAACTGCAATCTCATTGTGACTACTTTCGTAATATGCATCCAATGCATAGTGTAAGAGAGTTTCTATTGTTGCATCGTTTGATTCGAGCAAGCCAAATGTGAGATGTAAACTTGGACCAACACGCCGATCTAATGCATCATTCGGATAGGGAGGACAGCTATCCAAATCACTGTTACTCTCTTGTAGATGGTCAAAGTCAATAGTTGATGCGTTGTGTATACTTCCTCTCGGGATATAAAGTATATCGCCAGGGCATAATGTGAAGTCATCATACCTTTGTACATGTTTCAACTCTTTGAGAGTCGGTTTCCTCTTTTGATCTTTACTCGATAAATATATACTCGCCTCTCTTGCTACTGACCACCGTTTCATTCCTGATAGTTGTACTATTATAACATCCATCCAATCCCAATGGGCCTCAAAACCTTCTCTAACATCACCATTCTTCTTATCTTCATTAGTTCTATCCTTTTCACTAACAACCTCTGGTGTCATATAAAGATTAACATTCACCTCTACTGCTCCTAGTTCATGCTCGAGTTGTCGAGCAAAGTTTGTAATAGGTCTCCATCGTTGCTCAACCTTGTTAATAATTAAACTAAATGCACCATAATGGAAATGTTGTAAAATATCTTGTAAACTATACTGAGTTCCGGGTAGCATACCATTATATTCTTCTCCCTTCTCGGGCCCATCTTGAATTATAATCTTTTTTAATAACTTGTATTCGTTACCATGGTTCATATCAGGCTGTGTAAGTATTAGAGCTGTATCATCTACTGACAGTAGTGATAGTAGTGGATCTTCACCTTGGTGTTGATTGTTTATTAGTTTCAATTGTGATATGAGTTCTCGATTGTGTTGTATAGTTGGTATAATTTGTTTGTTATCCAAAGGTTGTGTATCTTGTTTTTGTTGAGTGAATGATACACGTGACAGTAATGGATGTGTCTCCCAAGCAATCTGTAATCTATTAAGGTTTGGAAATAATGCATTCAACAATGGATAATCTATATTAGACCATGCATAAAAGTTGTTATTCTGTGTACCTTCATGATCTTCATTGCAGACTTCATTGTCTGCGGCGGCAAGGGTTAGATGCAGCAGAAGGATGATAAAAGTCAATACTCTATGATGGTATAATATTAGCATGATGGCAGATTGCACTCTATGTTATAGATGCACATTCATAAAGCTTAGTGGTGGGAATTGCAATTCAGTAAGGGTAATTGCAAAAAGCACGGAGCATGGTATATATCTATCCGTGGTATATAGAGGCGATAAAGTTTTGATTTGCCACACAGAAGTTGCCATAAAAAATGCTTCACGATGAGAGAGAGTCTCACCATCAAAACTTCGTTCTATCGCCAAAGACAAATGTCGATTTACTTTAAGTGCCTCAACTAGTTGAGCCTGCCTCCACCCAAGCCACTCCATCTGTCTCTTCTAATAATAGCCTCTTGGATTGATATATCCTGCATAGAAAAGCATTTATAATAATGATATGAATATGAGACGAATATAGTGCTGCTAACGACGCCGAGCAACATCGTCGATTATCTGAAGGTCATAGTAATAGTTATCTTCAAGAACAAGAGAGTCGATCACAATGACAATACAAAGTGATAGGTTGCAAAGTGATACTCAACAACATAACAGTAGCCCTTATTTTAATCAGCATACAATGAATGATGATAGTAATAATAATATGAATTATGAAAGAGCTGCTGCCGATGCGATATCTTACAACCCAAAAAAGAAACATAATGATAATAAAAGGATAGTATCCACATCCTTACAATCACAACAAAATAGTATTAGTCAAGAGTTTCACAATTCTGCAACAGATGCCGCTCTTGCAGCTGCAGCAAATGCATCTAGTAATCATAATAATTACAATAATAAGGTGCCAAATACATCTGCAGATGACTTAGCAGATAGGCTCATGTCATATGCACAAAATGCAACATCTAATAACAATAATTCACCAATGTCCCGTCAACAACAGATAAGCCATCCAACTCAACAAGTGGTTGGGAATACGAATGTTAACATTATTATTAATAGGGGTAACTCTTCTGCAATGGTTAAACCACCACCGCCACCGCCACCGCCACCTCCAAGGCGATCTCAAAACCTTAGTTCTTCAACTTTAGATACCAAAAGTAATAATATGAGTGCATCTAATATGAATTGCAATACAGTACCTCCAACTCCTGCATCGGAAAGGAATTTCTCTGGTTCTACTGGAGATTTATTACAGTCTAAACCAACAATACTTTCTCCTCGCGAGAGAGAGTTAGAGCACGAGAAAGAACAGCTGGAACAAGAGAAGAAAATGATGGCTGAACAGTTACGCATAGCAAATCTTGAGCTTGCTAAAAGTAAACAATCTCCTAAAGGAGCCCATAAGGGTGGGATATTAAGGAATTCATTAACCAATAATTCTGGAAAGAGCAATTTGAATGCAAGCTATCAGGGGAATATGAACATGTCCACATCTCTGGGATCAAATGATAAGAATGAAGCACAATTCAAACAATTTGCATCAATGTCCTTGAATGATCTTGACAATAATAACAGAAATAGCTTGAGCAAGACAAATAGACAGAACAATACAAGCATGATGTCCAGTGTTCAAGAGTTCAATAACTCTTCAATGTCGGTGTCAAGCAGGGAAGGATTCTCCCCCCGTCCTGTCAAAATATCTCAATTTGATGATAATGATAATAACGGCAAGAACACCAAGACTGCAACAAGTACCACAACAACTGCATCATTTGTCAATTCAATACGGAAATTACCATATGAAAAGAAACAAACCAATAACTTTAACCCCATAAATACACCGGTAGAAGATATTCAAACTCCAAACTCAATCATTTCTCCATCATCAATGAAAAGTCCGTCGTCATCATCAGTTGTTCGAACAGTGGATACCCTTCCCGACAATGTCGATAAAAAGGGTAGATGTCTGAAACATCCGAACATTAAACTATTCAAGAAGAAGTTGCTAGGTGGTTCATATGATATGATTCGCGAATCGTGTCCAAGCTGCGTCGAAGAGGCACCGTATCAGAGTCTATGGAAGTCACAAGCCAAGACTCGAGGTTTCAAGAAGTGGCAAGAGGAAAGAGGAGAGCCATCTCGTCGTTCAATGGATAGTGAAGTCGTCAAATCAAGGGAACGTGGAAGGTCAATTGATGATAGCGCTACCGCTTCTAGATCTATATCATCAAGATCAAGGGAACGTGCATCACGGTCAAAATCTAGAGAACGTAAGAAATCGCAAGAACGCAGATCAAGATCTAGAGAACGAAGGAGGGATGAGATGCCATATGTGCCTGCATTACAAGGTGATAGAGAGTATACCAACGATCTTACAAAGAAGCGACATACTCCTCCACAACCCCCAAATCACCCACCGCACCCTTCATCACAGTCGTCTAATAGAAGAGGCAGTGGCGACTTACAACGGAGAGGACGGCGCAGATCTAAGGATGATAGAGGACGTGTATTGGAGATACCGGCTGAATCATCGGTGACATCTGAGCTCACCCCAGTTAGCCTACCACATACACAAACCCTATTTGACAGGGGAATCAATACATTAGCATCACTACAAAGCAGGGCACGTTCGTCATCAAGGAAACGACAGGGAAAGTCATCTGCCTCTGATAATGGGCCATCACGACCTTCACGCTCAGTGTCCCCCAAGACGTTCAACTATCTCAATGTCAAGAGTGGCGTTGCAACCCTTGGTCCCAATAAGACAAAGAAGAGCAGTACTTGCAAGAATGAAAACGTGTCAGCATCTGAATTATCAAAGAAGCATCTCGCATTTGATAAGAAGACTGGTAGATGCAAGTATCACCCGAGTATTATTCTGGCTAAGAAGTCGCCCTTTACAAAAGGTTGGGATATCATTAAAGATAGTTGTCCATTCTGCGCCGAGGCCAAGTCTTCGGCTGAGGATCAATTTGGTGAGATATCAAAAAAGAAGATGAATAAACTACTGGGTGGACAGGGTAATAGTTTGAAATCATATGCTACTCCTGAAAGTAACGAGGGTATCAGCAGAGAGAAACGTCGTCATAAATCCCCATCTCAAAAGCAAGCAATAGTTGAGGGGACCTTTACTGCACCTGAAACCAACCGTGTATCACGAATGCCTTATACTGCGCCTTCAGGAGAATGTTCAGGCTGGTATACTGGCGAAGTAAACTCTCACGGAAAGCCGCACGGAAACGGCCGAATGAGGTGTAAAACAGGTCGGTCGATTGAAGGCGAATGGTACCAAGGTGAATCTCTCGATTACTTGGAGAAGAAGGGACGAATCAAGGCTGGTTTTGGTACAAACGTTGCCCCTTGGAAGGAAGACCCTAGACTACTTGCTTCATCTTCTGTTGAGAGTGGACAACAACCACCATCCAATCAACAAGTTGTCATGTCTTCTCAGCAGTATCAAGGTCCACCACCACAACAACAGCAAGCTTACTATGCTGCTCCACAAATGCCTGCTGGCATGGTTTACAATTCGCCAGGCTATCAACAGCAGTACTTTCAACAGCAGCAACAACAACCCGGAAATCAAAATCAAATGAATCCCCGACAGCAGGGTTATTAAAGCATACTTAAAGCTAGAATCATCTTAATCTATTCTGGTTATATACCTTAATTTACATGTGTATACAATATACTACAATTCTAAGCAGCGGCGGCATGTTGGTAAAATGCTTCTAGAGCTAATGCAGCTGCACTTCGTGTTGACAATACAGAGCTATCTCCATTATCAGCATCTTCCTGGCTCGACGAAGTTGTCTGTCCACCTACCAGTAGAGACATCATTTCGTCACGCCCCTGATCATCACTACATCTCCGTGCGGCGTCGACAAATGTGTTCATAGCGTCATTTAGCCGACCTGCCTCAACTAGTATATTCCCTTCAATCTTCAAGCGATTGATAAGAAACGGATGTTCCATCTTTCCGCCCACAAGCATTAATGCTAGATCTAAAACTTCTCTATTTGCTGCCAGTGCAGCATCGATTTCACCCGATAGATGATGTACACGGCAAATATTACAAAGCGTTGTTATAACATCAAGTGATGGTCTACCAGAAACAGAAGCAAGGTTGCGTTGACAAACTAATGCCCGGTTATACATGTGAATTGCATCGTGGTATTCATCATTGTCATGTAATACACGTCCAACCGCATATAAAATCCGTCCAAGATCCGCTTCATTGAAGATATTGCTTCCAGTAGATTGTTGATGCTCTAATATTTTCATACAGGCAAGGTATGAAAGCATGCTTCCGCCCAAGTTTCTTTGTTCAAATAATACTGCACCTCTCCGCTCGAGCAATGTACAGATATACACATGTCTATGATCTAATTTCACACGAGCAAGCGAAAGTAAGCGGTTGTAATGGTGCCAAGCCTCCTTGTAATCCGATGCATCACCGTTTGCCTCGTGTACTAAGCCTGTAATGTAGTGCTCAGCCACTGAACTCAACCACTTGGCTCGTCTATCTATATCATGATCGTATGCTGCCATTGCCGTATCCAAAGCGGACGATGTCGCGGAGAATGAGTTTGATCTACGGAATGAGGTATGTTGATATCCAGTATTACTCAAACTGCGCCGAGATGAATTCCTTCGATGTGGTTTGTTATCTTCAGCTATCAGTTTGCAAAACTTTGATGCATCATCGAGTTTGTTCATTCGGCAAGATATCCGAGATAAATTCAGACGAATGACTAAAAGAAGGTAGCTTTGTGGCGGAATCCTATTGTCATCATGCGTTTCATTTGATTGAGTGAAGTTGATCTCTGATAATATATCTCCTTGTTCAAGGGAAGTCTTGGCCTCTTCAAAGCTCGATATTGACTCTCGAATCTTCTTTAATCTATACTGAACTATACCAATGTTTGACCGTACAACAGCCCTGAGTTGACAAAATAAGGTTGATTTGCAATCTTTGGTATTTAGGCAGTCTTCCAACGCAAGCTCCAGAGTATTCAATACTTGCTGTAACTTGTCTCCAACTCCTCCACCAGATTTGCGGTACTCTAAACTTGCTAGATTTAACCTTGCCGCAATCAATGTAACTGATTCAACCATTGTCATCTTACTTTTTCTACCAGTGCTAGAGCTCACTAAATTTCGTAAGCTCGATCCCAATACTGGTATTGGGTCTATTATGAAATCCAATCCCAATGGAGTAAGGCCTTGACATGAGTAAACCTCGTCAGGACAATCTAACTTTTGATGCACATGAAGATCATGTACAATGTCATCCGATGGTACAGTACTGTGGTGAGTATGAGAGGGATGACGATGATGAAATGAAGAACTTCGAGTTCGTGATAATTGCGGAGTGCTATGTGGTTGAAAGTTGGCCAACATCGACTTGCCTGGATGTGGAGCAGTTACTGGATGAGATGTATTGCGAGATATTTTCGATGGTCGTAGAGGTGATATAGGTGATTGATCTATCGACTTGGTTTGTTCAATTCTTGACATGGAGAGTTTATGTTTCGAAGGTGAAGGGCATAGATCAGCAACACTAAATGATGCACTGCGTAAACGCCGTGGTGATTGTAATGCACATCCCCCAAACCCTGCAGGCTGAAAGGGAATTGTTGTCAAATCAGGAGAGTTTCTTCCATCATCACATTCCTCTTCTTCAGTCATTTCTTCTGTATCGCTAGTTTGTATAGGAGCTGGAGCCATATCCCCACGAAGTAACTTCTGTCGAAACCAAGCTAATCCCTCAGCTTCTGTAACCTTTGGACATTTCTTTTGTGGGTGATTCTCTTTACTCAGGTTTTTGTTGTTTGTGTTGTCCTCTTCTTCTAAACTAGTATCTGACATTTCATCTAAAGCCGTCCTAGCTGATTCAATACTCAATTTATATCGTTTGATAGCTTCACCGACACGATTTGACCGTGCCAATAACGTCCCTATATCATTCTGCAGTGCTGATATTGACATGGTTGTAAATGATGAAAATGGATGATACATTGCATCATCTTCCTTATTCTCAAAGTGTATTACTGGACTTTGTTGTTGTTTTATTCTACTATATGAAGATGAATAGTGATGAAATGAATGTGCACGCTGTCGTTGTTGACTTTGTTGCCAATAGGATTTACTTGCTTGTATTGGTTCTTCTTCTTCATCAGATGATACTACTTGATTCGCATCTATATCTATTGCAGCAGTCTCCTCAGATGTAGGGGCATATAAAGGCAAATGTGGTATCCCATCTATTATATCATCATCATTATTAGCAGTTGTAACATTGTCCTTTTCAATCTTTCCAACAACTGCAGACCATGAAGATTGTCTATCAGGAGAGGAGGAAGATGAATCTAGTATACTTTTCTTTTGTTTTGATGTAGGTGAAAGTAATGGAAAATCATTTCTTGTAAATGATGGCCGTCTTCTATCTATGGATTCTTGTGTTTCTATTCTATTGTCACTCTTTCCTCTAGAGCTAATATAGCTATTGTTTGCTTTCCTTCTATAATCTCTATCACTGTCACTACCTAATGTTGATTTACTTCTCAAATTACCTACAGACATACAATTTCCTCTATCGCTACGATTAGACGAAGATTTATTGAACAAATCTCCATACCCATACTTCTTCTTTATACTACTATTATTGCTCTTCTCTTTATGAAGTGGAGAGGAAAAAGGTTGTAGTGCCTTTTGATGGTCAGTCCATGACTTTGTTCTCTCATTGCAATAATTGTTGCTGTTGCCTTTATACTTATCATCATCAGTAGTGTGCGAAGAACTGCGGAGAAATGAAGGATTGCGCGGTGTAGTAGAGCGCATAGATGTACCATGATTGATACTATACTTCTTATTGGCCATGCCTCTTGCAGAAAAGTGCATAAGATGTGAATCTTCTTCTTCATTGTGGTTGACCATATTAACTTATTACTGTACTACTACTAGAGCTTATAGAGCACTAGAAATATTGATGATGTCTATGCGTATATATGCCGATATTGGCCATCCATAATAGTATATCAAACGTCATCCTCTTATCATAAGTTACTCGCTCCACAAAAAAGAAGGATACCACTTGCCTCGTATTTTCTCTGCTGGTGAGAAACTTTTCTCATACGATACTAGGTTGCAAGACGGCTTATGATGCGTGCCGATATTGTGGACTCAATCACCTTTTAATGCTCATTCGAATCATAATAATCCACAGGCTTCGGTGCTGCCGGCTATAGGTGTTACATATTCACATTGCCATTGCATTGCAGAGGGGGATAATATTGATGATATTAGAGCTTGCTTTAACTTTATCCCAGCTACTCAGCAGAGCTTGGTATCATCTCACTTACATAGTACACACCGTACACACACATTTAATTAAATCAAAGACCTCAAAAGTAGTGGTACTCCTTAATCAGAATCAGAATCATCCATAAACGCCGCAAACGAATTAACTTTCTTAGGTGGCTCCTTCTTAGTTTCCTGTACTGGCATTGTTGGCATAACAGGCACTGTGGCTGCCGGTTGGGACTTTGCTGCTGCTGCTGCAGCCAACGAACTAGTATTTCCGCCACCAGATGTATCATTATTCTTTCCATTGTCTCCAATACTCTTTTTAATGTTTGACTTGGAAGAGTTGCGCCTGTCGCTATTATTACGTCCCTCGCTCCTGCCTCTTCCTCGACCAGATGTTTCTCTCCCTCTTCCGCCTCGTCCAGATTTGCGTGTGCTGTCGCGTCTACCATCACCACGACCTCCTCTACGATCACTGTTGTCTCTGCTGTTTCTTCCTCCTCTACCACGCCCGCTTCCCCTCATATCAATTTGTTTCGCGGTTTCAGTTGACGTTTCATTTGAAGTGACTGTATCATCCTTCTTGTCACTAGAAGCTGCTGTATCATCGTTCGTGGTAGTATTAACATTAGCATTACCCCAATCCAACGATACATTGTTCAACTCATCAACACCCACGCTTGGCTTATTCAAAATTGCAACCTTTTCCATTTCTTTAGTCACTTCTTCTGTATCCTCCTTCTGTGAAAAGGAAGAAGTACGCTTCCTTTCGTCATTTGAAAAGGAAGAAGTACGATTCTTCTGCTCGTCATTTGACGAAAAAGATGTTGTCCGTTTCTTTTCAACGAGAATCTTTGATTCATCCCTAGGCTTGGCTCCACCAAAGATGGAACTCTGCGATGTAGTAGGACCGGTATTCTCCTCCACAGGTACTGTACGTTTCATCAATTTAAGAGAAGGACGCTGTCTAGGAGCACCACCGCCAGAATCCCCACCTCCCGGCATACTACTAGTACTACTCATTGAGCTATCACCGCGTCTCATTGGTGACGGAGGACCGCCAGCACTAAGTTGACCACTCGATCCACGAGAATATCTTTGTCCTCCCGGAAGACCTCCCCTAAATTGAGACCCATCAATCTTTGGAAGACTGCCCCTCGAGTTATCACGGTTATAATTATTATCCCCACGAGGTCCTCTCATTGATCCTCTCTCACTATTCCCTCTATGATCATGCATGCCCCGTTGACTATCCCTTCTATCACCACGTCCGCCACCACCGCGGGGCCCACGTTCACTTCCACGTCTATTACCACCGCCCCTTGCTGGATTTGAAGAAGCTACATCCGTCTTAACATTCCTACCATTTAATTGTGGATTATCCATTTGAAGGAATGCCAAAAGCTGTAATTGTAGTAAAAAACACAATTATAAAAACACAATTATGCATACGAAATAACCACACAATCGCACAACCAAGCAATCACAGCATCAACAACAATAATAAAACCAATACAACAAATTAGAAAGCAAAGCAGCCAAAATACGTTAGCATTAAAGATACATACGATATGAACAAAATTGCAAATTAAATGAGCATATGATATGTCCATAACATAACATAGTAATTACATACCTCCTCGGGAGTGTCAAATTCACAATAACCATATCCCCTACTAGTATTAGTAGTCTTATCAATCATTAATCTTGCCGAGGTAATACGAACAATACCCAAAACTTGTCCATTAGTGGCATTAATTGCCTCTAATCTTCGACGGTTTAATAATATATCTAACTCACGTCCCAAATCATTATTCGTACGTAATTCATTATGTAAATTACCAAGGAAGGCAGTAAAGGGTGGTTCAGTTGGTATATCAAATTGTCTTGGTGGTATAATATAATCATCTTCTTCATCACTATCGGGGGCTAGATCATGATAGGAGGTTGAACCGGGTAAACCAGAGGGTGGAGGTGCTATACGATCACTATCGTCTGATTCCTCATCGGAGGAGCAATGATCGGCCCATGATTTGATGTTAGACATGATTATGATTATACCTATGTGATGGCTGATGTGTGATGTTTGATGTTTGATGTACCTTAATTGCAATGATTTGATGTTTGATGTTTATTGTGTGTGTTTATTTAGACAGATGATATTATAATTGCACTTATTATTTATTATTATGATAGATATTGTGAAGCGTATTGAGACAGTAGGCATCAAATATGAGGTGGTATGGTGGTATTATGGTAGCGCAAGTTGTGATATTGGCACGGATTGGCAGATTTTTTTTGGGAGTGATTAATGTTTAGTAATTTGGCGATCAACGGTTTTGAGGTGAGTATGCCTCTCCAAAGAGGAGGAACTAACTATCATTATCAACAACTATGACATATGTTTGCATAGATTACCAGTTCCTAACTTAAGGTGAAGCTATGCTAAACTATTATCACATGAAATTTGGTGAATTCAATTTGTAACAATCATCATCACATGTATCTCTAATTGACACAAGTGACACCATCAGATAGAGTGTTGTTTCTGGAAAGTTTGAAGCCTCAAAGTAATATGGATCAAAAGGCATTGTTTATGCTCAGAGACTGCCAAAAAAAGCCTCAGAGCAATATAGTACATACAGCAGACACATCATATGTGCAAAAGGTTAGCAGTTTAATGGAAGTATGAGAATTGTCCTTCGAATGGGATCATTGGGTCGCCAGCATAAGGGATAGCAATATCATTTAATGCAGGGACAGATCCTGGGATCTTATCAGCACATAAGAATCCAAAGATACCAAGCTGAGCAAGACGTCCGTTGTTAAGTTCTGCGACCAATCCTCGCTCTTTCTTCTCTTCTGACTTGTTCTTGCTGAAGCCGAATGGATCATATAAATCTATCATAATAAACGAAGAGGTAATGTAAATGTTAAAAATGATAATTCATACTGTATATGTTTGCAACAGCACACTGCACGTATGTACTTACCAAGAACAAAGTGAACATTATCCCTAAACAATTGGAAAGGAGGATATTGACCAGGTTTGCGGCCATTTGTGTAATGGGGTACTGTTCCTCCGCCACCACATTCATCCCACAATTCCAACATGGCAATAACACCAAAGATTTGCCACTTAGCAGCCTCGGGAATAGCATCCCACTGTGCCTCGGGACTTAGATCAATCGATGGATGAGCATCTCCAGCCAATGTTTGTGGCCATGGGAAGACGAAGTTACTTTGAGTAATGTATCCCACGAATGCAAACATGGCAATACGTCCATGCTTAATTTCTGATTGACGTAACCATCCAATAGTGGCCTCGTTGCCCCTATCCCAAAAGTTTTGATCAGCTAAGCTTAATGGATCATAGAATTTTACTGTAGGGTTGGCCTTTTGGGCTAATGATTCGAGGTCTGCCTTGGATTCACTAATGGATGTAACCGATCGGCTAGATGTTTGTGATGATGGTGCAAATGCTGCCGTTGAGGCAACGATGGATGCTAGGATGGCACTCTTCATTGTTGATATCGTCTAAAGTTGCAAAGGTAAGTTGTCAATAGCCAAAGTTGAAGCAATATCCAAATCGCAAATAAGTATCATATGGGCAAAAAGGATACCTTTATATTATAAAGTACGAGTCGTACTGTTCTCAACATTTATTGTTACTCTCAATATATCGTTTTTGTTGTGTCTTTGCCTTTGTTGAATAGTGTTGTTCCTGACAGGGGATAAGACAATAGAAGAAGGATAAATCAAAATTACTTATTTAAATTATGTCGGCAATGGATGACAAAAAGAAAAAGAAAGTACGCCCTCGGCTAAAACCAATTTCAACAACAATAACAGATAACTCTTTTGGAGGTAATTCTGACGATGGTTTAGGTTTTGGTCATATACTAACACCTGGAGAAGTTACTACTAATTCAAAAGAGAAAGATGAAAATATTGGCAATGGTGTTAGTGGTGGTAAAACAAGTGAAGAGACGTTACACGCGAGTAAATCTGTGGCACTTCCCGAACTTTCACCACGTGAACCATCACCACAACAACAATCAAAGTCTTCTACTACTACGCCCGAAGCTGCTTTATCGTCTGAAAAACGTCAAACAATTACCACCGTAAATGGTATAGATTGTATGACACAATATTCATCAATTACTAATCCATCAACTGCCACAACGCCGTCATCTTCAGCTGTAAATGGTGGTGCAGTTAATAATCTTGATCAATTATCGTTTTTACATGCCGAGATATCATTAGAATCGAGCAGAGATGATGGTGTAGATAATGTTGGTGAGGAAGAAGAAGAGGGTGAAGGGATTAATAAAAGTACAATGATTGGAAATGAATTGTCTCCCATCAAGGTTAGTAGTACAAATAATGAGGTGGTAAATGTACAAAAGGATCAATTGAATACTTCTGATGATGATGATGTATCAGTAGCATCATCTGAATCATCAAGCAGCAGCAGTAGCAGCAGTTCAGAAGAAGAATCTGAGGCATCTGATCTTCCAACTCCTATTGACAATTCAAATGAAACAAGCCAGTTACAAGAATTACAAAGTGAGATTAGTTCACGTCAAAGATTATTATCAAAACTACTCCGTGGCAAGGAGGGCTCTTTATATGCATCTTTAGTTCAAGAACAGGAAGAGATGGTCAATAGTCAATTGTTATCAGGGAAGGATGGTGCTTCCAAAACATCATCATCATCTCCAACTGCACTCCAAAGAATCAAATCAATCCTTGTAGATGAATACTACCATACTCTTCCTGGTGCATTCTCTCTCATTATACATTGTCTTCTATATGTAACAGTCTACGCCATCATTTCCAAAAGCTTGACTAAATTATGTGATGTTACCATTATCTACTTTACCGGCTGGGATGCCAATACGAACTGGTTTGATTCCACCAATCATGAACTTGTATTTTATGCAATTGTATTATTCTTTAGTTTAGTAGCCGCCAGGCTGACGGGGGTAATCTTTGATTGGAATGAAAATCGAATGTACCAAAAGAGAGTTGCATTTCAAGTACGTAACAAGTGGTATATGAAATGTTTTGATACCAAGTTGATGGACTATTTCCATGAGGGTGCACTTTCAAACAAGTATGATACGAAGAAGAATGACAGCGGTACCGACAAGGAGGCAATAGAAGGAAGAGAGGCTCGACAAAGTAAGAAAAAGAAATGGGGTCCAAAGATCAAATATGTACTCGATTTATTTAGCTTCTTCATCTGCTACAAATGTGTTGATAGCTTCGTATCAACATATTTATATCTCGGGAGTGAAATTACAGACTCGGTTCTACAGAATCTACCGAGCCGACAGTTACAAGAGGAACGAGATGCTCATTTAGTTGCGACTGGGTTTTCGTATGCCTGTCCTAGTGTCACTTCTGCCCTTGACAATCCATATGCCAAGGATATGCTCAATTGGATTGCTAGTTTGGAGATTGAGTCTGAAGAAGCTAAGAATTGGCTTACAAATGCAAAGAAGTGTGGTTGGTCAAGTGAGATGGATAAAGTAGAATTGCATAGTGATCTTGAGAATGAAGAGGAGGAGGAGGAGGAGGAAGAAGAAGATGCCAGTCCAACATTTTTGAGACAAAGGCGTATCATGAGTGCTCAGGATGATAAGTATCTACAAGCAACAATCTCACGTGAAGCATATTATGATTTGGTAGGCGATCCCAACCCACGATTCTTTGATCCTGACAAGGAGATGTTCTTCTTGTTGACTTCTACAACAGTTTGCTTTGGGTTGTTATATGCTTTTGGCATTCCATTCTTGCTCATCTAGAGTTTAGAACTTGTGTGAATATGACGCCGAGTGAAAGAGAGTAAGGAGGTTTTCATAATACCAAATGTAAAGGTTTTCATATATTAGCTAGAGAACAAAACAGGTAGCACTACAATAGCTCTACACACTGTAAGTGTTGAGTCACTGTAAGTGTTGAGTCATTGTTAGATCAGTACCATGACTCCTTTTCTCGACTCATGTTTTGATCATTAGGCGCCTCTAGAGTCACTTGAGTAATCAAACTGATCTATTGCATGTATAGTCAAAAGTCAACTGACACAGTGTGTAGGCAATGCTGTGTCTTCACTAGAACTATCCAAGCTATAAGGCAAGCACATCTACCCTTACCTACTAGCCGAGCGGTTACAAAATTGCAAGGATACCGTACTCATTCGTCTCCCCTTTTTATTTCTCCTCTCCCTCTTGAAAGATTCAACCTCTATTGAGCGCAAATAAATATTATTAACAGCAGAAAACATACCTCCCAACATCCATTTGTGATCGATACTTAATAATATACCAGCGGCGTTGTCAGTAAAAGGATACTACAAACAAAAATATTATATACTCTTGGATCTTCCACTCAACACATTTTCATACCTTATAAACGTCACCGCTTAACGTTTGAGACAATTGCAACAACAATAATACATTATTTTCACAGTACTTAATAGAATAAGATGAAGTCATCGCTATATTATACAATCTTCGCATTGTTCCTTGTGTTATCTCCCATATTAGCATTTACTCCTCCAACTAGAATATCCAATCTTTCAGTATCATCAACTACTACTACCACTGAACTAAATGGCAAACCTGCAAGATCTCCGGAAGATGATTTAGAGCTAACTCGTGAGGTCATTATGAAACATATTGCATCAACGAGCAATGATGATGTTGTTGACGACGGTGACGATGAGGTTTCTAGCAAATCAGGTGAAGTAGAAACCAGAGGTACTAGACAGAGATCTGAAGAAAAGGTTTAACAAGAATGAGTCGAAAGAATGAAGAAGTAAAGTGAGCATAACAAACTCATTCATTGGAAGAACAGAGAGGTGTTTGATAGATGTATCAGCGTAGAACATGATTCTCTATACAACCATCACGCAAAAGGTAGCACAATTAAAAGGGTGAGAAATGTATTATGTTATAGACAGAGAGTTGACAGCAAACTCAAAACTCGCTAACTTAGTATCATATCATTGACAATATTTAGTGGCGTATGTTATCAAGTACCACTCTTTACTGGCTAGTATGTCTTCTAGTCATTCTACTCATACTTCCTCGTCACTTCCCAAATCAATGGCTCGGTCATATCATCATCTCGACTCGACTTTTTACTTCGTTTAGAACTATGCGACTGTTTAGAAGTACTTGACGCCGCAATTCGCTCAGAAGCAGAATCATACCTGAGCAATTTATGTCTAAGCTTTCGAACAATAGCAAACCTGGCTATTTCAACAGCTGCCAAACAACCTAGAATGATACAAAACATTGGTATCAAGTTTCGCAGGGTTGCAATCTCTGATTCAGTGAGATACATGACATCTTTGTGTTCCATCAAGTAATCAAAGCCAATAAGGTATTCACCAGAATGCTATAAATGGAGCCAAGTATGCTGATATAACAAGTCCAAATCTATGGCATACTTTGGTTGCAAAACCAATAATGCCAAACATGCTAATCAAAAATATCGACCATCCAAAGCTTAGTGAAACTATCACAGCTTCAATTGAGAATCAATGAAGACAATACCAATCAGTGCATCAATTAGGTGTATCGATTTGGCTAGGAATTGGCCAGTATGATAACAACAACCCAGCTTGCTATCAATCACATCTTGTTCTGCTTGTGATAGCTTTGGTTCACTCTTCTTCTTTGATGAAGTAGAAGCAGCAGCTTGCTTTGATGCATTACTATCGGCAAGTCTTTATCTCTTTTCTTTCGTCTTTCTGCTCGTTCCTTCATCTTGGCATCACGTCGTGAAGATCTATCTGCTTCTAAACCCGATCTAGAAGGAGCTGATGAAATTGTTTCATTGGCCATTAATGGAGAAGAAGAAGACGACTTCTTCTTCTTTGTCCACACTGAAGAACCTCCCCATTGTTATTAAGATACCTGTTCACCGCAATCAATTTGGTTGATTGTCGGTCTCTTTAGTAATACCTTGCAGTATGTTTACAAAGTACATTACAGCTTAGCCTATTGTACAACACTCCAATCAATATCAAATCCTAAATCGATTATATCTGAGGCCCGTTCTTTTGACATTGAGCTCTTGATCAGCGGCATAAAAATAAAGATACCATGCACTCAAAAGATATTTCATATCTCTGTCTTCTGTACCTACAGTACCCTACTCGATCAAAGCTCTCCTAATACATAGTCGACATGTATATATGGGAACAAATATACTATACCAACTTAAGACCTTCCTATTTGATTTCGGAGTTTGCCTGTGAGAGTTTAAAATGACTTTTAGATTGAGACAAGATATCGAGTTCGAAAAAGAGAGTACTAGAGATATAGAGAGCATGCTTATGGTGACTGAATAGGTTGATATAACGAGATGATAATAATTGTCAACAGAGAAAAACTTAACATGTGGTTTGGACGACGAGTGCATCGATATCTTAGTATTAGAAGGTGGTTGTGATGTAACAATATTGTACCAATGACAAAAGTTTAGTATCTTTGGATTGTCGTATCAAGCATAAGGACCTTAATTGTACTATATATTTGCTAAATCTTCTCAGATAATCGATCTATCCACATTCTTTCCTTTTCGTCATTGTCTTATTCAACTATCAGCTCAGTATTCTCGGCATCTCCCTCGCTTTTTTATGATACATAGATACATAAGTTGATAGCAAACTACCAATAAACTATGACACTGACACTAGTAATCGCCAACATACCACACATCATAGAAGATTTACAAAATGTTATAGAAGAACATCATTGTAACATCTGCCGCCAATGCTCTGAATGTTGTAGGTGTTAATGATGTAGTTGGCAATGAGCCATCGCTTTGGATAGATATCGATGTGAAGGTAACGATCAGACTTATTAATACCTTGCCGAAGAGCATCTTTGTATTGCTAGATGATATTGATTGAAATTCTTAGTTATAATGAATGCTTAAATGAGCCAATTATTATTCTACACCCGATACTAATATTGCAATTACTCTGCGATACTATTACTATTCTGCTTTTATCTTCCGATGTTATAGCTGTTATATACTGTCGACGGACGAGATGATGATAACACAACTTCGAAGTATATCAAATTTTATATATTCTATTGATCGTCGATACGATTTTATTGTGAACTACCCATGCATTACATTGAGGAAGTGGCCGTCGACGAGCAACCGATCTCTCGTGGGTATTGCAACTCTCATTATCCTACAATTTTTCAAGTGTCTCAGTGCGAAATGTCACAGTCTCCAAATATGTAGACTATTGACTATGGTACCATACCTGCCATACTCTCACATAATTTGACTTTGACATGTTTGATTGGGGAAACATGGCTATTCCTACATATGATTACCATAAAACAATTCAATGAAGATCGACACACCTGAAATATCAAGTAGAAGAGTTTAATTGCAATCAGTTGAGAAAAAAAAATGGGCGTGGAATCAGTTGAAAACCGAGCAATCATAATGTTGTGTAGTGCTTATAATATTATTGCTCTTTGCAATTGCAGTCATAAAACAACCAACACGCTGCCAACTACCTATACAACTAATCATGAAACATCGTCAATACTGCCAATCAATTGCTCTCCTCCTATTATGTACTACAGCCAATATCATCTCAATAAGTGCACAAGATGTGTTTACTTATCAACAAGACGAAGGTATTATTCTCCCCAATTTACGTGCACATAAACTACACAAGCATCGACGTGTTGCGTCTACTACTACTATTAATGATAGTCCAAGTCATCTATGCAAGAGTATCATTGCAGTAGGTGAATACAAGAAGAGTGAATTACCAATTCACCGCCGTGCCTATGACTTTCAACCTACTGCAGTTCAAACTTTTTCGTTTGATGAAGAGTCTATGAACCAACAACTAAGTAGTGAGGAGGAGTTTGTATGTGAACTGTATAATGGACATACTATTCCACTTGATGGTAGTCTGGAACAAATTAGTGAGCTGCGTTCATTCTTAAACGATGGGAGATTAGTTAGTGCGGTGAGCAGTGTAGAAGTCGAGTCTATTGCAGGTGGAAAAGTGGTTGAATCTGATATGATTGCTATACTCCAGAATGATGAAGAGGAAGAGCATACCAGTTTTGATAAAAAAGTTATTTTACCTTCAGGATCGATTCGTATAATTAACGACTCCGAAAGGAGGCTAGAACACAACAATCGTCGTCGTTTAAACATGTATGAAGGCGATAAGAAGGTACTTGTTGTTCGTGTCATTGATAAAGTTGGCAAAGCTCCTCCTGGTGATGCAGCCTATACATCCAACAAGTTCTTCGGAACTTTTGGGGATCAAATGACAATGAAAAGTCAGTTCAAAGCTTGCTCTTTCGACAAGTTTAGAGTAACTACAAACTATGGAAGTGATATTGATAGATCGTTAATGGCTGCAGATGGTGTATTGGAAATCAATATCAATATCAAACTTGAGGCAAGTACCCAAACTCAAATCCGAAGTGCGTGCATGAGCAAGATTCAGAGTGTGTTGGGTGTGAACAACCTATCGCAGCAGTTTGATCATGTAGTATTGTTGGTAGAAGATTGCTATGAAGTTGGCGGTGATACTTGTGGATTTGCAGCATATGCTTATATCAATCATTGGCTATCACTATTCATACAGAGCAACTGGGTATATCCAGCTGTTCAAATGCAGTAAGTACAATGCTTGTTTTGTGTTGTGTGATGGGTTTTCAGTGTGTCATCTCATACACATATCTCATGTTCATTCTTACAATTATCTTACTTGTAACGCCCAGTGAAATCGGTCACAACTTGAACCTGGCACATAGCGGAGGGTTGAATGGGAGAACCTATACTGGTAAGTTACACATACCATATTGAATTTTCAATTGTGCATAAGATGTGTTCGAAAATATCAATAAATTATCCTCATCGATAAAAATCTTATAGATCACACGTGTCTCATGGGGAATCCTCTTTGGCAAGATAATGTGGGCTCAATATGCTACAGTGAGTCTGTTTTTGTTTTGGTTGTGATATGACGCTCTTATGATACTCTAATACTAGCACTCTTCTTCTCTTATCAATCTGATAGATCCAGTCAAGGTCTTTCAGATTGCCAGAGGCGGTGGCAGGTAAGTCAAACTGTATTAAGTTTCACATGTATTTTCATCCCTTTATATGTTCATATCTTATTTCATTCTTAATCTCAATCAACTCATAAATTTATATGCAGTTGGTATGATACTAAATATATAAAGACCTTTGCTACCGGTGTTGTTGGTGGTTCGAATTGGAAAGGCAAGCTTGTTGGTGTCGCTGAATACGATATAGCTCCTCAAAATAGTGCAATTAGCCTCAAGTTGGAAACAGGTAGACAGAATGACTGGTTCATTGGATTTAACCGAGCCATTGGAGCAAATTTAGATGTTCAAGAAGCTCCTGTGAGTTTTGTTCGTTTGTGCATATGATGTGTACTTTTTTCGTGTGAGGTATCTTTAACTCGAATTCTTCATACCGAATAGAAGAATCAAGTCACAGTATACACTGTCCAGGACGGTGAAGGATTAAGATATTCACACTCTTACCTTAAGGCTACAATGAGGAAGGGTGATGTAACTCGTATCACCAACTGGCGCCGAACAGGAATGGACCTACTAATCACAGTTCTTGATATCAGGACGGATGTTATCCCGGGCTATGCTGATATCGAGGTCACCTTTGGCCCGCAAGACACACCCAACCCTACAAAGATGCTGACAAACTTTCCAACGCGCAATGTAAGTTGATTTGTATGTATTGTGTAAGCATGTGCTTGCTCTTATCATACAACTGACGTATCTATGTGACACCTCAGCCAACATTGAGCCCAACAAATCCTAAACCATCATCATCTCCAAGCCAATCGCCTTCTCATAGGCCGTCGTCGTCTCCAAGCAAGCTTCCTTCATCTAGTCCAACTAATCCTAAGCCCTCAATACCCCCTAGCCGATCTCCATCTCAATCACCTAACATTGATCCGTGTGGCAATAACTTGTGTGAACCAGACCTAGGTGAAGATCCAGATACTTGCAGCCTAGATTGCCAGAGATTTACTTTCAAGACAAAGACAAACAACAACAGCAATAACGCTGGGGGTATCATGTTGACTCTTAAAGCGGCCGGAGACTCAACTTTAGCAACTGCTAGAACTAGTAGAGAACCAATATGTGTTACCAGCTTGGACGCTACCGGGAAGAAAGATGCAGATGGTGTACAAGTCCGAGTATATACAAGAGTCGGAAGTTATATTGGCTTTGAAGAAGACGACTCTGTGTGGAAAATTGTGTACAACCGACAAATTACAACCGAGAAGGGTGTTGCAACTCAGCTAGAATTTGATCAGCCGGTATGTATCATGCCTGGAGACGATCACTCTTTCTACATTTATAGCAAGAAAGGACTTCTTTTTCCAAAAGGAAATGGAAACAATAAACAAGTGCCTTATGATACTGATAATAAGCTCATGATCTTGGAAGGGATTGCAACCAAGAAGGAGTTTGATCAAGTCACTGCGGACTCATATTATAACGGTGAAGTAAAGTATTTCTCTTCTCGCAGTACATCACCTGCTCCTAGGGATACTGGCGGTGGCAAAGAGTCACCTTCAACACCTACACCAATCACGATCAGCCCTTCCAAGTCGCCTTCCAAGCCAGTCGCTCAACCACCTCTTGGATTGTTACATTTTATAACAAATGCAATTACAGATGCCAATTCAAAGGGAGTAATGTTTACTCTAATGGCACTACAACAAGATGTGCATATAACATCGTTTGATATCAGAGTGAAGAAAGATAGTAATGCACAAGTCATGGTATACACACGAAGTGGAGACTACACAGGCTCCAAGTATAGTAATGAAGGTTGGGAGTTAATATTTGATGATTCTGTTCAAGCCATGAAGGGGAAACTGACCAACATTGGGCAGCTTAATCGTGATATCTTGATTGCTGCAGGTCAACAACAGTCGTTTTACTTATACGCAAAGAAGGGTATCTTGTATGAAGGGGGCAAGAGTCAGGGTAATACATTTGCATCCGATGGCAAGGTGGCTATTCAAGAAGGTATAGCTTTGAAGAAAGAGTTCCAGCAAGAGGTTGGTGTCTCAAAGTTTAGTGGAGGAATATATTATTACTAGTTGTTGCAAGTGAGCTGTCAATATGCATTCGCTATTTATTTTTTTCGCTGAGTCTTACTTAAGATGACTCAAGCTATTAGCCCGTGAATGTGTATTTGTCAACTAGATAAGAGAACTAGAAAGACTTAGAGGATTTATTGTTGACTGTAATTTGTTTTCTTTTTACATCTTATTCACTTCCTACAGAAGTTATGTACATACGAGGCCTTCCACAACAGTATACAGAACAAAAATTGTCATGTAAAGCCTCGGAGCATCTGACGTCCCAGATCTAACTTTAGAAAGAGAAAATGTTCTCCTCCTTATGACTCAAAGCCTTCAAGTTGGGAGTACAGCCACGCTCAAGCATGATGGGAGGACCGCACATTAAGTTGTAACAGTTATCTCCAGCGGGATAAAGAACCTCCTCGAATAAGTCCTTACCGACGAATCCAGTGGAATGCCCAGATGCCTCCCATCCCTCAGGTGCTCCATCTGATAGGATGTAATGTGCCTTGAATCGATCGGGATACTTCTCAGCCCACTCATCTAATGTGGAACGACAAAGTAAATCACCCTCAATACGAGCACCAAATATAAGAGAAATCTTGGTGGCATCATCATCGTGTCGCAAGATCTCAGCCGCAATTTGCATCACTGGTGTGATACCTGTACCTCCGGCAATCATATTGAAGTTTGTGGCATAGCACTCCTCGTGCTCCTTGAGGAATTTACCATTACCATGATAGTCAAATTCACCAACTGGACCACGCATATCAATGGTGTCACCAATCTCTAGTTTCTCAACATATTGAGACATCTTACCTCCGAGGGGGAATCGTTCGCAGGGAGGGTATGCCTTGATAACAAACTTGACACAACCAACATCATGATCAGATGTGATGGGTGTGTATCTTCTCATTACCATCTCTCCATTAATTTCAGCAGAAAGGAAGATATGCTTACCAGTAGGCAAGCCCAAGACATGTTCAGGACTTTGTAATGCAAAGTCGAGCTCGAAGGAATCACGAGACAGTACAGTCTTCTTTTGTAACTTGAATGCTTGCTTGTGCTTGGGATCTAATGCCACGGGTCGTCCTGTCTTGGGGCAGATCCGTTCCTCGACTGCCTCAGTCTTGCCAACACTATCAGGGTCCAAATCTCCAATGTA
>Ga0214478_100280_pt1 | contig 30294 bp, 26 predicted proteins | sample M1_20Mar14CPVII9_2_FD_178001 | JGI IMG/M metagenome (GOLD analysis project Ga0214478, IMG submission 178001) | Marine eukaryotic communities from Monterey Bay, California, United States - M1_20Mar14CPVII9sort6BwellD7 | ecosystem: Environmental > Aquatic > Marine > Unclassified | place: USA... | reverse complement strand
CAGGGGGATTACGTCACGGAATTTGAGCGCCAACAAAAGGTTCAGGGTAATAATAATGATGAGGCTAAGAATTTTATGTATAAACAGTTTGCGGCTCTCGATGTACGAGTATTTGGATTCCTTCCTGATAATAGTAGCGACATAATTAGGTTTGGTTTCGCCGTAAGTCAGTTCCCGGATGGAGATGATGATATCGGGGATGCAATTATCATGTTTGTTGGGAATAGAAATAAATTCAACAATAATGACCCACCCATGTACAAAATCCCACCTGATAATGGGGTAAAGTGGACATCCGTGAAAACAAACTACGACGCAGAAGATTTAGTAAAACATTACAGCGTCCCTGAAAATAAAGGGAAGTTTCGTACGGGTGGTAGCGGTTCCAGCAAGCACATCCCGAGAATGATCTACCTCCCCCACGAGGCTGGATTAGCAGTAGTACAGAAGGAGTGCACCCCTTATCAATTAGTGGAGGAGTTAATTCGTTTGGAGGAGGATCCCAATTGTCGTATCGAAGCAAGCCATACTACGTTCGTAAAGGCATGGTGTGCAGCGGCAATGGTGGAGGGAGCGAAGAATAAAAGCAAGCTTGCCATGAACTTAACAGCAATCACAACACAAAACCCAAAATTCTTCCAGTTCAAGCACCTCCGAGCGATCCAACAACTAGGAGACCCATCAGGATCACCCCCAAAATCGTCAAACGATGACACACCTCGTAAGAAAGCGTATCGTGAAGAAATTAATGAAATGAAAGGAGTATTAAAAGAAGCGGCAATGATAGTGGCAGCTTCTACCAAAAGTCTCGCAACTAGCAACAGTATCGCGTCGGAGAAACAAGCAAGTGCAACTCCAGTAGCACAACTGTGCCCATTTGATGGCTCACTGCTGGCAGATGTTAAGGGGTACAGTGGAAAAAGTGATAAGGAACGGTGTAGAGTGGACACTTGGTCTACGGTGCTGTCAAAGAAGAAGCTAAATGACAAGAGGGACTACGTATTGGAGAAAGTCGAAGAATGGGCCGCTGATAAAGGCTACACGATATGTAAGACTTTCCGTCTGGATAAGACCTTCTTCAAGGATATGGAGGATGGCAACTTCACGGTGGGGGAAGCACGAGCAACCGAATTCAACTTAGGCCGTGGTTTCTCCCCGCATCACACGTTAGGGGTGTCCTTCCAATTCAAGGCAATGATGGATGCACGTGAGCAGGCTGAGGATGACACTGAACATACCCGCACGTTTTGTGAGAAGTTGGAGCTTTTGAAGCAGGTGGAGCGTCAACCACCCGAAGACATCGAGAGCCGCAAACTGTTTATACATAAAATTCTTAGCCTCATCATTATTATTACCCTGAACCTTTTGTTGGCGCTCAAATTCCGTGACGTAATCCCCCTGCGATGCCATACCAATTTGTCGGCGTAACGCGGCCTCTAAACCCATATGTGTATCCTCCATGGATGTGCTTCCCATGGAGGTAGCAGTAGTGCCATTATTATTATTATTATTTGTGCCACTGTTGTTTGGTGTTTCACCCAATAAGACCTGTTGTTGTCCACGCTGGGATAAACCAGTGGTGCTTGGTGGTACCGGCACCGGTGCCGGCGCCTCTGCCCCGGTAGACGGTGTTTCTGGCTCAACCGACGTCCTAGTATTTACCATTATATTAATATTGATTTAAGGCTGTACTGCCAATGACACAATTATTAAAAAACTTGAATTTTTTACCAAATACTTTCGTGCACGCGATGGTATTAATTTGCCGCTATTATCAACCTATATTCCGTATGCTGTAGGATTGTTTGCGGTGTAGAGGTGTTATTTGATAGGATATAATATATAATTTATTAGCAGGTAGCACGGGTTGAAAAATTTAGGGTGTACCGATGACTTAAATAGTGTGGCCTCCGTAACTACGCACTCCCTTGGTATGAAACTGATGGAGTTGATGTTCGGTGTAGTGAAGACCTTGTTGGTACTAGATGAGCTTTATTGATGGACTCTAAAAGCAATTACAGCTACGCTAATTGACCCCTACTACAACAACCAGCAAGGATGGCTTTGGCAAAAGAATGAGCCCAAAAGCCACCACACTCAAGCAACGGACAGACTGCTCCGCTCTCTTACGCTTACCCCGGTGAATTATCGTAGAATCTCAAATCAACTATCCTCAACCTTTTATGGTGCTTCTATAAGCCAAAACCTACTAATAATAACGGCGGCGGCCTTGAGCATCTCGTCTGAGTAGAGCACATAAGAAGATGCAACTTAAAGAATCTACGGACACACTCTGTATCAATAATACATACAATATGGTAAATCGAAGCTCCCTCTCAAAATATCAATTCATTGCAACAGTTGTACTATCGGTCTGCTTACTGAGCAAAACAACATATGCGTTACAACACATTATTATTACTCATCACCCATCAAGTAGATTATCACCTCTATTTGCAAAGAAGAAGAAACCAAATAGTAGTGGTGGTGGTAAGGGATTTGGCCCTCCGCCGAAAAAAGAACCAAAGTATAGTATCAAAGATAAATCATATGATATACCTTCATCGATAAGCAATGTTGAAGTATCAGAGGAAGATGTATCTAATTTCTTTACAACATATAACGAGTGGAAGCCACTCTTTCGTAATATACTTGGTGATTCTTCTTCGTCTTTGGCATCATCATTCCTATCGGACGTTGAACATCAAGAGATATGGGGTATATCTACTGCAGAACAGCGAAATCCATGGCGTCTACTTTCGGGGAAACCAACAGAAGATGCGTCACTTAGTACTTTATCTACATTTTTAGATGAGTTGCAGCGATCTTTATTGGATATTCCTTTAGACCAATTAATAACGGGTGATAACGATGCACATTTTCTTGAAGAGGGCAGAAGGACAATAGCTATGACCAGATTTCATGTGATGGAAGAGTATATCACTACCAATGGTGGACACGATGAGGTTGAACAAGAGCTTTTCAAATTATGTTGGAGCGAGATTGGACACTTGGTATCTCAAAATGAAATTGATACAGGATCATTAGTATTGCTTCCCGATCTTGAAGTTGGGAAGAGTTTAGAGGATGTTCAACAGTTTATTGAGACTAACTTGATACGACCAATACATTGGTTGGGTATAGGAGATGACTGGGAGATTGTAGCATTAGAACGAGGAAGTGTCGCTGTCAGAATGCTTTACAAGTTGTCAGATATACCTGACTTGAGTGAGAAATATGTACCAAAAGAAGAATAAGAAGTATCATATATATCTTATCTTTAGCTCATGTAGAGATTAGTGCTCCTAATTTGATACAAGTAACACCTCTAGACTCTTTGACTATGTGTTTGGACTTTAGTATGTGTATTCAATACAAAAGGAAACCACAATCGCATATCATGTACATCACTTGCTATTCAATACATTTATTGCCGATTCATTGATAACTTGATGCCACCTAAAAAATTCCATTCATTCAATCTCACTGTTGTATGTGAATTGCAAGCTAGTGTATGAATCGATCACATTTGGCGAGGCATATGTGGCACGATATCCCAAGCTCGACATAACACGAAGCGTACGGCAATACCTCTCACAATCCTAACACAAAGATCAAATAGAAGAGATCATCAGCTCTCAACTACTACAATTATAACATAACATCATCATGAAAGTTACATCAGTATTCATCATCGCTGCCATTACCAATTCAGCTCAAGCTTCGGGAGTGGCCAGGATGACGAAAGTTGCCAAAGCTGGGCTCCGATCAAAAGCTGCCGGCCAGAAAGAAGCTAGTATACTTAGCAAAACGCCAAAAGCAGGTGTCAATGCGGCCAAGATATCCAAAGCAACCAAAGGAACTGGGACGATTGCAAAGGCATCAAAAACTACTGCAAAAGCATCCAAGATTGGCCAGAAAGCGGAGAAGATTGTTGGCAAAGCATCGAAAATTGGCCAGAAAGCAGAGAAGAAGAAGATATCTGTTCAGCAAGGTGATCCAACCGACCCTGTAAATCCTCCCGAAACTAAGGTACCTACGAGCAAGCCGACTAAAGATGAGAGCGTTCCAGCAGGCGGTACTCCCAAGACGAGCTCACCGACCGAATTTCCTGCCGCCACCGATGAACCAACTCCTCAGGTAAGACTTTTTGTATGCTGGCAATCGATCGTTCCTTGTTTAACAAACACTCAAATCTCACATCTCTATGTCTTTCTTGATCATCATCATGATATAACAGCCATCGAATGGTAATGGATGTGGAGGACCGGCCTGCCCTACTTCAAACCCCACTTTATCAACGCCTCTCCCTACAATCATTACTTCCTTCCCTACACTGACCCCGATCGAGCCCTGTCCACCGGATGAGGAGTCTACTTCGTCGCTTCCCTCTATAGAACCAAGCAGTAATCCTTCTTCCTCACCAAGCGAGTCGTTGTCATCATCTCCCAGTGTAAGTGTAACAGTAGAAGCAACTCGTTCGCCCGTTATCATGACGTCAGCACCAAGTGATGTGCTATCACTGGCTCCAACTCTTTTCGTTTCACCTGAGCCAACCCTAGCTGTTGTTTCACCTGAGCCAACAACCAATACACCTACCATGCAGACTGGAGGCGATACGTTAGAGCCTACATTGTCAGAGACTAATGTTCCAACAGGGGGTGTGAATGAAGAGGAAGGCTCGACTCTTCTTGATACATTGATGCCAACATCTTCATTTGACACAATTCCTCTAACACCCACCTTTTATCCAACAACGGCACCATCTTGTGATGATACTGAGGAAGAAGATAGTGCAGTAATGGATATTCCTTCTGCGAAGCCGACTTCTAAGCTGGATGGTTGGATTGCAGCGCCTTTGCCACCGATTACACCATTTCCTTCCGAATCTCCAATTGTCGTGACCGATGATCCTGGAGCCCTGTCAGCCAATCTTCTTCTTGAAGACACATCCTCTATCAAAATCGATAAAGTAGACGCCAAAGATACCAGCGAAGTCATTCCAGGTATTCCACGTATGTCAATGCCTAATTCAAAGGCATCCAAGGTATCAAAAGCCCATTTGCGCAATATGAGTATGTCTATTTCGTCCTCCTTGTTGTCAGCTCATGGTAGGGCCTTATCGACCAGCAAGACTGGCAAAGGAGTCAAAGGAAGTAAGACAACTACTCCCTTTGCCAAGACGAAGAAGGAGAAGCAAGCTTCTATTGAAGATGTTAAAAAGATTGCTCATTCGATCCTTATTGATACCGGCGTGGTGACAAAACCCAAGTCAGACAAGTCAGCGACAAATGAAGATGTCAACCTATTACAAGCTCGTGAGAAGCCCTTCCGACATGCCAAGATGGCAAAATATGCCAAGTAAATTGAGTGATGTATAAGATGATGTACAGTGATATTGATGTGTTTAGAATCTCGAATGAGAGAATTTCGTATATACATATGTTTGTGTTTGTTGGATAATTTTGATGTTGTGTGTGGAGTGATACTTAAGGGTGTATGTGTTGTAGAGATAAGATATTGTAATACCCAGAATATTGTTGATGTATTTAATCCTTCTTCTTTGCTTTATTGCTTGTACATTCATTCATTGATGCAATTCTTCTTGACATTTCCAACTCATGAATTATTGTATCGATCCGTATCAATGTCTTTTGAACTATATCTGTTTCATATATATTATACCACAGCACACCTAAAACTATACCAAGAGATGAACCAACAAAGACCTGTTTTGTTGTATGATATCCAAGGTATATTCGCGAGTAAGCGCAACCAATGGCCAGATATGAGGAGCCAAATATAGCCACCACATTGTGTAAATGATACCAAAGTGTGGTCAATAATTCGAAGGATGATGATGATTGTTGATTCATATATGTTGTATTGGTGTTATCAGGTTGTATTAGTTTTTGAGATATCAATGATTTCCCACCGCGTCGTAGTATATACAGTACAATAAATGACCAACAAAAGAATACAAAAGTTGAATGGTTTGATGGCATACCGTAGTCTCCACAGTCCTTTTCTTCTCCTTCTATATCTTCATCATATCGAAAAGGACGAGGCTCTTTTATAATACATTTTAATATATCCACAATAACTGATGATATTATACTACCAACTAACATGTACATTGCGATCACATCTTTATATAGAAATGTAGATGCTGTCATTGTTACAACAATAAAAATTGGGAGCAAAGATAGAAGTGCAAATAGTTTTGGTACTACTCCGTCATTTGTGGGATAAGTTACAAGGGTTAAAGAGAATGCCTTCCATTGCTGCTGCTCATGTATCATGGTAGAGTTTTGCGGCGCTTAATGGAGGGTGAGGGGGAGGATATGTACACACTACCTACTCTCATAAAAGATACCTACCGTATCTTTTCTCTGACGAGTTTTGAGTTTTGAGTTTTGATCATTTTCCTCAATGCAATAGTCAATAGGACGGATTATTTAACTAAATACAGGATAGCATTTACGACCACAAGGGAACACTATATTCAAAGAGGATATCCATTAGTTGTTGTTCGTAAATTTTTCAATTAACATAATATTCATAGCAATGATGAAGATAATAACGATAATATGTTTGGCAGTATCAACATCTGGTTTCTTGACACCAAATAATAGAGTGGGTATATCTAGAACAACAACAATACAACGCAATAATGCAAGAAGTAGACTGCAAATGGGTCTAGGTGAAATGGAAGTAGTTGAGGTAGATGTTGCAATAGTTGGCGGAGGGCCAGCTGGCTGTACATGTGCTTTATATACCTCACGTGCCGATCTGTCAACAATTATACTTGATAAGAACCCAGCATCGGGTGCATTAGCCATCACGTCACATATAGCAAATTATCCAGGTGTTGATCGTTCAATGTCGGGAGAAGAATTATTAACTCAAATGAGAACACAATGCGAGCAGTACGGTACACGATATGAACGAGCACAAGTTTTCATGGTTGATACAACCAAGGAAGATACTGGTGATGAGATATATACCAAGTGTGTATACACGCCAGACTTGACAGTTAAGGCAAGATCATTGGTATTGGCTACGGGTGCCATGGGACGAGTTGGTAATCCCTTCAAGGGGGAGAAGGAATACTTGGGTCAGGGTGTTAGTTACTGTGCTACATGTGACGGTGCATTCTATCGTGATTCGGTAGTTACAGTATATGGAGCATCCACAGAGGCAATTGAGGAGGCATTATTCTTAACAAAGTTTGCAAAGACTGTCCATTGGGTAACACCTAAATGTATATCAAGGGAAACAGCCGCGGGTATTGAACGGAATAAGGTATTAGACCAGGCATTGTTGGAACAATTGTATGCATGTGAGAATGTTGATCATTTGGAAACTACCAAGTTAATAGAAGTTGTTGGTGATATGTCGGGTGTTACTGGTGTTAAGGTACAGAGGAAGGGTGCCGAGGAAGAATTTATTGAATGTGAAGGTGCCTTCATCTATGGTGAAGGTGGGGGCTCTAAGCCTATATCAGACTTTTGTGCCTCTAAGGTTGAATTAGACGAAGACGGGGGTGTAATTGTTGACGAGGGGATGAAAACAAGTGCCGATGGTGTATATGCCATTGGTGATATACGCAATACCGATTATAAGCAGGTAGTTGTGGCAGCATCAGATGGATGTATCGCGGCCATGTCTCTGGAGAAGTTTTTGAACAATCGTAAGAACGTGAAAGTTGATTGGATTCATAAATAGATTGATAGAAAGAGGTAGTCTACATGAGAGATACTTCTGAGAGAAATCGTAAAGGAGAGAGTTCAGATATTAAAAAGGCTCCCTTCCAACAAAAGAGAAATGGAAATAGGATAGGAACACGTTAATCGATCTAGATTTATAATTGAATGGTTTTATGTTTATTATATATCAACAGCACATCTCCCATATCTAAGTAGACAAAAGTAGTTTAAGCCTCTCTAGTCCAATGCAATGAGGTCTTGACAACTGTGGGTGGCTTCAATCTTCTTCTTTTTCTTTTCTGTTGCATACTTATCCGGCTCGCTTCTTTTAAGAGTTCTTGACTTATATTAGCTTTTGAGCTAATGCCACCACGGCGACGTTTCAGTCTCTGCATTATCTTTTGCAGCTTATCTTGGGGATAATCTACCCAATTGAATGGGCTCGGCTGGAGCTGTTTTGACGCCTTAGTGTGATGCCTACACATGCCGCAACTAGACAAGTAGCCCATATTGTTACAGTTCTTTATGATACACCGATTAGAGATACTAGATGCCTTTCGTGCTGAACAATCACTACTGTCGTCAAGCTGCGTCATCATATGCTCCTCGATTTCCTGTCTTACTTTCACTCGAGTACGATAAGCATTCATTTTGGAGTTTATACCAGCTTCAATCAATCTAATCATTACAAGAGGGAATAAAGGATCATTGAGCGAAGTGCACTCTTTCTTGTCTTTGAGAATCAAGCTCATTGCGCCAATGTCTTTCAACGTAGTAGTAATCTTGACAATGTCATTGACTAGTGTATCAGATATGTATTCGTATTGCCCTTTTTCATTACTTGAATGTTGTCTCTGCAATCCCATCAATAATTCAACCCAACGTCTAGCTTTTGATATCAATACACTGAACAATTCAATTCTAGTGTCTGCATCGTGCCCATCGACAAAGGAAGTTTTATTTGACAAAAGATTGGCAATTGGATTCAAGTTGGATGTTGGATTAATGAATGATTCCATATCACTATCATTTCCTTCACTCTCTTCACCTTCCTCGTCCACCTTCTTATCAATCTTTGACGCACTGAACAAAGATTTGATATCACGACAGAGGCTTGATGTATATTGTTGGATGGGCGTACTCAAAATATTGACAGCTGTCGAAGTTTCATCTGCTTTGTCAAACAACTGTATAAATGGTCTTGTAATTTGATCTGATGTAAATTGAAGCATGAATCTATCCGATCTTGTCAATAAAGGAACTGTTTTGTATTTGTCTTTATTAGTATTTACCACGATTTTATCCGCAACCTGATCATAACATACCTCTTCATCAATTTGTGCATTGGAATTATCAATCCAAATGTCCAACAATGTATTTTGTATTAACTGCAATTGAGTATCATTGAATTGCTTTATCATACTATTGGTCTCATCTTTGTAAAACTGTTTCAATGAACTCAATCGTTCAGTATGCTCCGTCCATACAACTTTCTGCATTGCAGAACAGACTTGAGTAAGAGCGGTAGCACCGTCATCACTACTACTGTTATGAACTAGAAACAAATCAGACCATTGTATCATACAAATGATGAGTTTCCAATCAACTGTCCAGTTGGCAATTGACGTATCTTCTCTAACTGGTGAAAGCGGTGTCACTGTTCTATATACACAGTACTCTATTGCCTCTTCTATCTTTGATATAAATGTATCAGTATTGCCCTGAAAGAAGTTTATAGTTGAACATTCACGGAGTTGTTGATAGGGATGCAAACTCATACTTTGATTATTACAAATCAAGAGAGAGACCGCCTACCTGTTCTCTCTACTCTCTATTTAGATGCATGAGCATAGCAATACGGTGAATGACATCTTGTGTGTTAACAACGAAGGATACCTCTACCATATCCTTTTGGTAAACTTTATGCACTATTGCACCACTCCTCCTCCTGTATTTCCCAGCTCTATCTACAACAGCATAATATCTCGTTGATAATAAAAATTATTGTACGCCGCCATGCATAATAGACCAGGTAGGAGTGGGGGGGGAGAAGGTATTTTTCTATTTGGCGAGTACCGGAATTTAGCATGCAAAATGGACTTTTGCAAGTTATCGTAAGTTGGTAGTGCGTCATATGCATGCAAACAAACATTTGCGGCGGAGGGCGAGTATAGACAACGTACCGATTTGCATAATGATAATCGCTTCCTTCATATCATTCATATCATTACTATTGGTAACATTACTATTAATATCGGTATCGGCGTTCACTCCCAATACCATTAGTAACTCTGGTCGCTCTTCAACATCAATATATCAATATGCAACAGGAACACAACAATTTGTAGAAGTAACTGATCTTAGGAGTCCACGAGATGTATATTCAATGGAACAATGGGCAATACAATATGGACTACAAAAGGCAGATGGGGTTGAACTTTACTCAACAAATGATGAAATGAAAGATTATTCTCTATATACAAGTACTGGCATTGCAGCTGGACAAACAGCACTCTTTGTACCCTCAGATATAGTATTGAATAGTGAAGTTATAGCACAAGAGTTTAGTGACGGTAGTTTAAGTGCAGCTGAGGAATCATTGATTCAAATTGATAATCAGGCAAGATTTCCGCAGGGAGCAGAGTATAGATTACCTCTATTCCGACTAATGACAAAGATATTGGTAGAGTATGAGAAAGGGACAGACAGTATGTACTATCCAATGTTAAACTCTCTTCCAAGGCAATTTTACAATGGTGTATCAATGACTAAAGTTTGCTTTAGATGCTTACCTCCTTATGCAGGGTGGTTAACACAGAATGAAAGGATCAATTGCAGCCACTTTACTAACGCCTTAAGGCAGGGATATGTACCACTGAGTCAAGAGACTATATACAACAAACAGGTTACTCAATGGGCATATAATTGTGCACTAACTCGTTTCCATGAGATATACAGTCCGACTAGAGCGAAGTTAATTGGACCAATGGCTGATATGATCAATCATGCAGCAGAACCAAACTGCGAGATACAAGTTGATGGCAATGGCAATATGAATGTAGTAAGCTTATATGATATCCAACCTAATGAAGCGCTTTCGATTTCCTATGGCGAGCCTAGAAATCCTACTCCGTGAGTTGATTTGTGGTGTGTGTTCTTTTACCACCATATGATATGCATAGCTCACCCTTGTTTCTTCATGTACACAGAATCTTTGCAAAATATGGATTTTTACCAACTGACTGTGCAACGATCTTCTGCAAGGCAATACATTTAGTAGATGTCATGTATGAGCTAAACTACGATATGACGGATCTGTTGATACAAACGCAGACCGGGGAAATAGCTCCACCTGTATGGGATGCCTTCCTTTATGATGTACTTATAAAGAATGATTACAACTCTGCACAACAGTTTTCTGCGGCTGTCAAAAGTGGAGATGAAGCAACTAAACAACAAATTGCTAATGAATGGTATCCATATACACTTGATGCCTTGAAGACACATGTGAATTCAGTTTTGGACGATGCTGCAAAATTAACAAAGAAGGCAAACAAAATGGATTTAGCCAAGCATCCAAGAGTGCCGGTTATTGTAGCTCACAATCAGCTCGTGAGTCGAACATTTGGAATGACAGCGCAACTATTGGAACAGATGTGAAGATGAGGAGACATAGTAACAAAGTATATCTAATGAATTAAACATTTAGCGATTGTATTTTAGCTGAGCTTTAGTTTTCTCATTTAGTGTAGATTGATTGTAGTAGTACAATGATGTCCCAATTAAGTAGCTAGAGAGCCTCAAATGTAATCTCCTGAGTCTCCACTTGCGATACACCATCGATACCACTCAACTTTTCGAGAAACTCAGCCTCTAAAGGACCGTAGTCAGCCTCTGCCCATGCACCGTGTTCCTCTAAAAGAGAGTAGATATATGAGTAATTGTATATGTATATGTATATGTAACAGTATCCTCAAATATCATATATGTAGAACAAACTTAGAAGCTTACCAAGAGGTTGAGTAATCGATACCTTAAAATCCAAACATCCGCCACATACTTGACGTGTGATTTGAGCTCCTGGTAATTCTTTTAGCTTTGGTAAGTATTCATCCAAGAGTGATTGACAAGCCTTTAGAGATTCCGAATCGCCGGGTCCTCCTGACTCTCCGGGTGAATACTATTTGTACAAAGGAGAAGATGTCATATTATGTGTGAGTCTCATATTGAAAAAGAAATGTAAATATATGGCCACTCAAACTAACATAATATGATATAATATATCCTTCAGGTCAAGTTTCTAAAGCCACAATACTCATTCAAAAGAATGTGTTTCAGCAGTATAATTTGTTCCTCATTAGGATATGATCGAATCGACGGCCACATAATTATTATCAATACAACTACACTGAATCCAAACTTACTTTACAACGCCATTCTCTTGCTACATTCTCGAATGCTACACCTGGAAGATGTGTGTTTCACCGTTTATAAAGATGAAGAGAGACGATATGAACTTATGTTAGTACATGTGGGTTGCAAAGGCAATCAAAGAAAGACAGATAAAGGTCAAATAAAGCAATCAAATGGCCAGTTTCATATTGAATAACTTGAAATCTCATGATAAAACAATACTAACGCGGACTTTCCTGTATTACCAATCTCAGCACGAAGAAGACTGGATGATACTTTAGTGTTGGAGGATTGAGAAATAAATGCCTCTGTTGATACCGCAAACAGAGCTGCGGATAGAATGGTAACAGTCCTCATACTATATATATATATTATATGTTCGGGGAAAGGTATTTGTTGAGGGGTTGAATGACGAGATATGAGATGATTGATGATGGCAAAGATACGGTATCCTTGCAATTCACCAAAGCCACAAATTTTGTCAATTGCAGCAAGAAGAAGAACAATACATCTTGCGTCGTGCACCAGTTAGTGACCACAGTATTATCAATAGTACAGTCCTATATAGTATTAGTAGTAGTAGTATTTACAGATATATATTGAATAATCATGAGATTTAGTATCTCCGCTGCCCTCCTTTCCATTAGTGGAACATCGACAACTGCATTTACAAGTACTTCCAAATCATTTACTCCTCGTGCTGTTATCTCCTCTACTTCTACAACAGCCAGTAGTAGTACATCTGCACTATCTGCTGCTGCTCCACGAACACTATATGATAAAATATGGGATGATCACATAGTAGACGATGACGGTACATCAACATTATTATACATCGATCGACATTTAGTACATGAGGTAACATCACCCCAAGCATTCGAGGGATTACGCTTGGCAAATCGTAACGTCCGTCGTCCAGATTGTACACTAACAACAGTTGATCACAATGTACCCACCACTGACCGATCGGCATTGTTAGATGTTGCCGCCTTCATTGAAGAGACTGCCTCCCGCACTCAAGTATTACAAATGAATCAAAATGTACAAGATTTTGGATTAAAGTACTTTGGTATGGAAGATGAACGTCAGGGTATTGTTCATATTATTGGTCCTGAGCAGGGGTTTACACTACCGGGATGTATCACTGTTTGTGGTGATAGTCATACTGCTACTCACGGTGCCTTTGGTGCGTTAGCTTTTGGTATTGGTACTAGTGAGGTTGAACATGTTTTGGCTACTCAGGTAAGAAGAAGAAATCTTGTGCTTTTTATATGTGTATTGCGTTGAATGAGATGGGGGTATATATAAATGGTTATCTTCGAGATAACTATGTGTGTGTGTATTTCATATGGATATATTGTGCTGGATGAGACTTGAGTGAGAATAATCAATAGGGCAGAAAGATGTCTGATTTGGATCCATTTTATATTATTATGCACATCAACTATGAGTAACTCAAAATATTCCAATCCTCTTTTCTCTTTCTATTCAACAAAATAGACCCTTCCCCAGACCAAGGCCAAGAATATGCTTATCCGTATTGATGGACCTCTTGAGCCGGGGGTAACATCCAAAGATATTATCCTACACGTTTGTGGTGTGATCGGTACTGCTGGAGGTACAGGTGCCACTATCGAATTTGCAGGCAAGGCGATTGAAGAATTATCAATGGAGGCACGAATGTCAATCTCCAACATGGCCATCGAGGCAGGTGCACGTGCGGGTATTATTGCTCCAGATGAGATTACATTTGATTATTTAAAAGGACGTCCCATGTGTCCTACTGGTGAAGAATGGGACAAGGCTGTTGCCTACTGGACATCTCTAAAGACAGATGAGGGTGCAGCATATGACTCTACTGTTGTTATTGATGCCAAGGATATTGCACCCACTGTCACTTGGGGTACATCACCTCAAGATGCCATGCCTGTTACTGGCAACATTCCCAAGATTGATGAACCTGGACATGATGAGGCACGTCAAGCGGCTGTCACTCGTTCATTAGAGTATATTGGTCTTGAGGGAGGTACGCCTATTGAGGGCACACCCATTGAGAAGGTCTTCATTGGCAGTTGTACCAATGGCCGTATTGAAGATATTAGGGAAGTTGCTGCAATTGCCATAGACAGGAAGGTTGCCGATGGTGTACATGCCATGGTCGTTCCTGGATCTGGATTAGTCAAGCATCAAGCTGAGGAGGAAGGACTTGATAAGATCTTAACTGCTGCCGGATTTGATTGGCGTGAACCTGGATGTTCAATGTGTCTTGCCATGAACCCCGATAAGCTCAAGCCCCAGGAACGTTGTGCTAGTACATCTAATCGTAACTTCGAGGGACGTCAGGGTAATGGTGGACGTACACACTTAATGTCTCCGGCCATGGCAGCCGCCGCAGCTGTTAGTGGAACAATTACTGATGTACGAAAGTTCCCATATCTTGGCAGCGAGAGTGAAGACCCACGAACTATCAATAAGGATGTTAAGAGTAATGTGTTTACTGCCGAAAGTTTCGTTTCACCTGGTGCCGTCATTTCCCCTCCCGCTCCGTATCAGACTGGGGAAGACAATTGTGAGGTAGATCCTGATGGACCAGGATGTGGTGGAGCAGCCGGATTGCCTAAATTTACTGTCCTTACTGGAGTCGCCGCTCCACTTGATATTCAGAATATTGATACCGATATGATCATTCCAAAGGAATTTCTTAAAACAATCAAACGCGCTGGACTTGGCTTTGCAGCATTTGCTGAATTACGATATGACAATCCTGCAGATGTTGCCACAATTGGTGCCGAGGTAGCCCAAGACCGTGCTGACTTTGTCTTGAATAAGGACGGATATGAAAACACGTCTATTCTAATTGCTGGGGATAACTTTGGATGTGGTAGTTCAAGGGAGCATGCTCCGTGGTCAATCAATGATATGGGTATTCGATGCATTATCAGTACATCCTTTGCGGATATATTTTACAACAACTGCATTAACAATGGTATGCTCCCCGTTACCCTAAACAGAGAGCAGGTGGAGAAGCTACTCGATGATGCATCCACACCTGGAACTGAAATCACTGTCGATCTTGAGAATAATAAGGTTATCCGTCCTAATGGAGAGGAATTTTCATTTGAAATTGATGCATTTAAGAAGAACTGTCTTTTGAATGGACTTGATAAGATTGGTCTTACTCTTGATAAGGAAGATATGATTAACTCCTTTGAAAGTGACCGTTCAAAGAACTTCCCATGGTTAGATGGTGCAAGTATGAAGGTACCTGAAAAGATTGCCATGTACCCAGAGGCAGGAATTAACGCAAAGGTTGCAGCGTAGATAATAATAACAATCTGAAGTAGAGAGAGTTCGACTTGCTTTGGGTGTAAAGAATGTTAAACACTTGGAGAGAAACAAGTAGTTATTTCTGTTTGAGAAATAAGTGTATTAGTTATTTATGATTTGTATTTTGACAACAGTAATCTTTCTGTATAATGCATAATCTTATCCTCTTGCGCCAGTAACTAGTCGATTGACTCATGTTAACGACAGGTGTACCGGATTTCCGAGTAATTTTCTCGCAATGAAATCAACATGGCCTTGTTATTTATTATATAACAACAGCCAAGTAAAGTAGGTAACCTTAGGTGACCCCCAATAGCTTGTTGGTAGATAATATATCTATTAAGGCCGGCGGCATATATAAGTGACAAAATCTCTAGAGGCGACGCAAATTGCTACCTAATTACCTTCATTGCAAAACATTGAAAAGAGTCGAGGGCTATTGATATTTAAAACACAAGGACCCAGACGACGGGTAAGTAAGCAGTGCTCCACTGTATTTATGTTATATTTTATAGTGATAACAAGTTTTCTAACAAATCTCTTGTGTTCATATCATATGTACATATCATATGATCATTTACCTACGAAAACATATCACATGCACCATAATCTTATGTCTTTACACGCAAACAATATTGTAATAGATATTATTGCAGGACTGCAAGTATGGACGAAATAGAACAAAAACGGGCAGAAGAGGCCGCTGCCTCGGTTGAGTAAGTTGTTATCGTTGTAATATTAAATATCAAGGGCCTTCAACATTATTAATTTTTGATTATGTTTTCTAACAATTATTACATCATTGGCTATGACCTAATGCTTGGCCTCCGTTTACCTTTACAAACTTTCACCAAACAGATATAGAAGGGCTAGAAAGGCTGCCATTGCTGCAATGGAGGCTGAGGCATCTGCAGAGTAAGTTGTTTGTTACATATACTTTCTCTTGATGTATACCTATACCTTCTACATTTGTAAGGTAATTTGTAAATGTTTGACCACTTCAGAGACTAACCACTGATGGACATATTGCATATACATACCTAGGGCGGAAAGATCAAAAGAAGAGTCGGAAAAACAGGCTAGAAAGGCGGCATCACGAAAGTAAGTTAAAATGTATATGCATTAATTGTAATCAGACTCTTCTTTGGGTTAAGATATAAGTCACTAATATGATTGTTTATCTATTCAATTTAATTTACCCAGACGTATGGCTGAAGCAAAGGCTAGAGCACAAGCTAAACGAGCAGCTGCTTCCAAGTAAGTGTTGTCGGTATTGACTTGTGGTTCTTTATTATTTTGCTCTTCTTGTAGACTAAACTCTTCATTTTACATCATTATTGTAGAGTGCAAGAGGATGCCAAGACTATATCAGCAGAAGAGAAGGCAAGGGTAGAGAAAACACTCAGCGATGAGGCATCTGTAGCTACTACATCTGAAGAAGAAAAGGCTAAGAAAGAGTTACAGCTTAAAGAGGCAGAGCGATTGGAGAATGAAAGGAAACAGGCAGCAGAAGAAGCTAAAGAAAATGCCAGATTGGAACGAGAACGAGTTGCAGCCGAGGGTGCCGAGAAAGCCGCTATACGTGCCGAGGTTGAAACACTCATTCAAGAAACGAATTCACCCAAAGAATTATTGGAAGAATATAATGGTAAGGAAGATGAGTTATTAAAAACCTTGCGTGAGAAGAAGGCAAAGCAAATAGCTGAGGAGGATGAAATGAAAGAGTCGCGAGCCAAAAAAGATGCATCAGGTAGTGATGCCAAAGTTACATCATCGGACAAGGAGATTGCTAAGATGGATAAAATGGAGAGAGTACGATTGAAAATGGAGAAAGCCAAGTCTGAAAGGGCAGAGTATATGGCATTCATGAAGTCTCAAGCGTGAGTATGTGTTTTCTTTTCTTATCACAGGCGCACCATTCGTATATTTGTGTACTAATAATGGCTATCTATATCCTGAATTTGTCAATGATATAGGGCGATGCGTGAGGCACAAGCAGAGAAAGAAAGAAAGCTTGCAGAAGGTACCGAAGCTGACGCCGAGTGAGTGAATTTGAATCATGATAGTCAGATAATGTGTGTATCTTCGTGTGTTTTATAATTGATACTAATAGCTGATAATTATATTTACTCTAACCCAAGTAGACCTGAAAAACAGGTATCAGAGAAAGGGGTTGAAACTGAAACAAATGAAGAGGTAGAAGATGAAGAGAAGAAGCCTAAATCAGAAGTTGAAGAGGTTGTAACAGAAGAGCCAGGGGGTGAATCTGAATCAGACGAAAAAGCTGTAGATGATAATCTAGAGGAGACGTCGGAACCTGAAGCCGATGAGGTTAAAGAGGTCTCAACCTCGGCTCTTGTTGCATCTGGCCCACCACATGAAGATGACCTGCTTGAAAAAGAAGCTGAGAGTAAACGCCTTGAGGAAGAGAAACAACGCCGCCTGATTGATGAAGAGGCGGCTGAGAAACAAGGTCTCGAGAAAGAGGCGGCCGAGGTTGAGAAACTTCGTGTAGAGAGTAAACGACGCGAGGATGAAGAGACCGAGAAACAACGTCTTATTGAGGAGGAGGAGGAGGAGGCAGAGAATAAGAAAGAAAAACTAGCTGCTGCTGCCGTAGTTGGGGCTGTAGCTGGGGCGGGTGCTATTGCAGCAGCAAATCGCAGTAATGAATCTCCATCTGGTCTGAGTGAACTGCAACAAAAGTTACAAGCAAAGAGACGTGTAATTGAAGAGGCGGAGACAAATAAACAACTAGTTGAGATTAGTGAGACTCCAGATAAGGTCCTTCGAGATTCAGTGTCATTAGCAGCTTCGACGACTACAATGGCTGAAATCAACTCTCTCATTGCTGACAATAAGATTCCCAATGTGAAAGCAGATGAGATGTTCTTGCAGTATGAAGGTAAAGAAGATGAATTGCTCATGCACCTTCGTAAGATGAATGCCATTAAAAAGAGCGGGAATGAAGGAGCTACAAAGGTGGCGGCGGCTGTTGCGGCGGGGGCTGTTGGTGCTAACATTGTCACCGCGGATGCACCATCAGTATGGAGTGGAAATACTAGCGAAGAACCGCAGTCAGTGGTAAGTGGTGACGGAACCACATCAGTACAGAGTGGTGGAGACAACAAATCATCTACTGTTGATGACGTATCTCCTCAAACTCGTGATTTGGATACAGAAGCTACCGATGCTGCTCCCGAACTTGATATCGAAAGCGGTTTGAAGGACAAAGAAGAATCAGAAGAGTCGGCCCCATTAGAGGTTGATACAGAAGAAGAAGAGAAACCTATCCCTTGGTGGAAACAGAAACGCAATATCATCATCATGGTAGTAATACTGATTGTATTGATTATTGCCATTGCAGTTGGGACATCGGTTGGTGGCGGAGGTGATTCAGAAAAAAGCAACGAAATACCTGGTATTGATGAAGGCAACGAATCGGATTTAATTGATTCTGAGACTCAAATGCCATCCATGCAGCCATCTTTATTTGAGCCTGCCGATAAAAATGCAACAAGCTCTCCTACTACTGGCGACTCTCCGGCAACTCTTAAGCCAACAATCCTGGAGACTGTTGCGAGTAATCCTCCAAGCAAGTCGCCGATTACAATTGAGCCAACTCCATCACCAATCAAGGCTGCCACTTCTGAGCCAACAAGTGCAGCTCCAACAATAATTACCTCATCTCCAACTGTCATGGTAGTAGAAGAGACAACATCACCAACAAGTATAGCAACAGACGACAAACCTGCTACTACTTCTGCTCCGTCTGTGGCGGCTGGTGATAAAACAGTAGCTCCAAACACAACAACGGAAACATTAGAACCTACTAATATCAATACTCAACCAGAGGTTATAACAAACAGCCCAACACCTCCACAACCATCAGTCAGTCCAACTACAGGTAGTCCTTCAATTAGTCCATCGCTGGCTCCTACTGTTGACTGTACAGGCTTAACAAAGAAGAAAGCATGTTTAAGACCGCGGAAACAGACTTGTGTTTGGGATTTCGAAAGTCAAACATGTTCATTTCCTGTAGAACCTGTGAGAGATTAGTTTGTGTTCAAATAGAAATCATGGAGGCTTCTGACTTAAAAGAAACTCTATGCAGTAGTAACTTAGGTATTTGTTTTCATGTTACACTCAAGTATATTCACATTGGATGAGGTGACAGGTTCCGATTATGATTGAGTTGTGAAAGGATACGATACCGTATCTTCAAAGTAAGTAAGGGGCAGTAATGGTATCTTTCTACTGCCTTGGTATGCCTAAAATATCCCTGGGAAAATGAAGACCCGCATTTTTAGTGCGGGTCACCGTAGAAAAAAGCCATTTACTTAGTAAAACGCTGACCCGCACTAAAAATGCGGGTCGAATGCCTCGCGTACTCCCGTATTATGAAGATAAAATTGTTAGTAGTTAGCGAGGCCTACAGAACGTGGGCAAATTTATCGGCATTTTCGACCAACGGAAAAAGATACCAGAAAATTTTCTACGAATGTCTTAGTAAAACTGACCCGCACTATTAGTGCGGGTTGTACTTTGATCCAAAATTACGTATTGTACGACCCGCACTAAAAATGCGGGTCTGATTTCCCAGGGATATCAAAGTCAAAACCACAATATCACTCCGCTCCATGCTTAGTAATATGAATCTCATATATATCTAAGCACCTACATCAACAATATTAACAACAAGCTCAATCAACTGGTGGAGAATTACTACTATCAGTGAATACCTTCTAAAGAACTGACAGAGAATTAATCATATCTATCAACCATGTCGGAATTGCAATCTATACTAGCGCGACATCTTAGTCGTCTTAATGAAGTAGGGGATAATGTAAAATCAAAAGTCGAAAGAGATGAAAGTCCAGATACGGTGATAGATCAGAATAACAATGTATCAATAGCAGAGACGAGGGAAGAAGGAGTAGGTGACTCTACAGAGGATCATACGAAGATACCTATGAGTGGTGATCATGATGATGCGGTTTGGGAGAGTGCTCTTGCAAGATATAATCAGAATGAACATCTAGTAGATGTATGTGCTGCTGTGGAGGATGATAATACTTCATATGATGCGGAGGATGATATTGAGAATGGTTTAATGAATTCAGCGGAGAGCGATAAGAACGTTGGTAGTGATGGTATTGATGAGGCTATACAACAATCTTGTGATGTTAGCATTCAAGAAGGAACTGCTAATGGTATCCAAGAGGAAGCAACATATGATAATGACAATGAAGAAGAAGTAGATGACACCAACACCGACCATGTCATAGATAATGCTACAATAACAAGTGTCACAACCTCAAATACAAAACGATATGTATTCTCTGAAGAGGATGCATCCAACAGAATCCTATCGATTGCAAAGAGAGAAGTGAATGAAAAGAAAGAGTCGAGAGAAGTTGACAAACTACTTCTAGAGTCTGAAGAAGAAATGGAAGAAGCCAAAGCAAATTTAGAAGAGACATCTTCATCAAGTCGAAGAAGACGTCCATTAGTGATATGTTTAATAGTTACATTGGTTGTTGTAGTGGCAGTAGTAGTGGCAGTAGTAGCTTCAACAACCGGAAAGAGTAGTGAAGAGGAAAAGAATGTCAAGGAGAGTGCAATGGTGACGATGATTGAGTCATCAGAGGAACCAAGTTACTCATCTGTTCCAAGCTCAAGTCCTTCATTGACATTACTACCAACGAATGCCCACAGCTCGGAGCCATCTAATCCGGCACCTTCATATGAACCAACTTCTAGCCGACCTTCTTTGTCTCCGATTACTCTCAAGCCTCGAACAAAGGAGCCCAGCATATCTCCTGTAACTCTTGAACCGACGACTGACTCGCCTACACTTCCTGAGTTGACTGATTCTCCAACAGAAGACGCCCTTGGCATTACTACCTCACCAAGTGTTATACTATCATCTTCTCCTACCGTTAGTTGTGAAAGTTATGTACGAAAGAAAGCTTGCTTAAGACCAAGAAAGCAAAAGTGTAATTGGGATTATGAGACTGATGAGTGTTTCGAGGGTCCATTGGATGGTAAAGATAATAATAGAGAGGCAGGGAGATATCCCTGGAAGTAGTAGAATAGTGAAGATTATACATGAACTCGTTATAGTAGGAGTAGGTCGTGGCGGCTTGTAGTGTAGACAATATAGCAACAGTTAGTTCATAAATTTAGGCTAATTTGGACCCGACTTGTGGTAATGCTTTGCAAATATCTGAAGATATGAATCAAATACATCCACCCGGCGTAGACTACCATCAAAGAGAACATAAGTGTCAGCGTTGATAGAACGGATCAGATTGGCATCATGACTGGCTAGAACAAGAGTTCCGTTCCACTTGTTCAGACCATAGATCAATGCTTCGACACTCTCAACGTCTAAGTGATTCGTGATCTCGTCAACGACCAATAGATCTGGCTTCTCAAGAGCGATGGACGACATACACAAACGGCACTTTTCACCTCCACTAAGAAATCGAATGTTAGTCGATGCCTGTTTAAGATTGAGTCCAAATTTGCTTAGAGCTGCTTCTGTCAGTTGCTGTTCTGACAGCTTTGGAAATCTTCCTTGTAGATATGAGAGCGCAGTTACAATCTCTTTACTATCGCTTCCATACATCAGATCATCTACTGAATGTTGATGGTAGTGAGCAATCTTCAGTCCGCTTGCGTAGTGGACTTGGCCTATAGTTGGCGATAATGCACCTGAAATGATTGAAAGCAGAGTCGTTTTACCCGAGCCATTCTCACCTAGTATTGTTATTCTTGAGCCCTCTCGAATCGATATATCAACACAGTCAAATATGAGATTGTTTTCATTTGGAGTATTGGGAGTAGGCTCTTCTTGCTCTGTCCAGCAACTTTTGTTTTCATTGTCGTTATATCCGTGTCCGACATCACAAACGCTAATTAGAGGTTCATCGCCCCATATATTTGTCGTATTGTGAAAGACAAACTGGACAGTTTTATCAGGTATAGGTCCAATGTCAACCTCTGCCAATTTGACAAGTTCTTTATGTGTCAGGTTCTTCCTCTTCTCAGCGCCGACTGAATTGATACTACCGATTCTCATACCTCCATCTGTTTGGCAAGTCCTATGATGCCCTTTAACATTCTTGTCTACTCCATGTCGTTCTAGTTTCTTTTCTCTACTTTTGGCTGCTTTCAAGAGTTTCTTCTTGGTCTCGTTACTCTTGCCCTCTGTCTTCTTTCTAAGGTTGTCTATACTCTTGACCATGCCGGCCCTTTGTTTCTCCAATGCTCCAGCTTGCTTAAGCTGATGTGTAATCCTCTCCTTTCTATACTTGAGAAAGTGCCTGTAATTGCCCGGATAGTACGACAACTTTTCATCTTTGAAGTGTATTACATCAGTTGCGACATCATTCATCAAGTCAACATCATGAGATACCATTACAATGGTTGTATTAGATGACACCAAGTCTGCAATGAGTTGACGCAGTTGTAGTATACCGCCTACATCAATATGGTTCGTAGGTTCATCAACGAGGAGTAGTTGTGGCATTTCCATGAGAATACATGCAAGAGCAATCTTCTTTCGAGTTCCACCAGACAGCTTTGATGTAGGTGTATTGAATACCAACTCTGGTACCCCAAAGAATGCAAGAGCCTCGTGTGCTCTACTAATATCGCCATCCCCGTCATCTGAGTCGCCTTCCTCCAACTCTGCTATACGATTGCAGATCCTCTCTATCTGCTCTTGTGCCTCTTCATCTTCCATATCAAGTGCATCCATCTCTTCTTCTAATTTACTGATTGAGAATTCATTAGATTGGGTTGTTTGTTCTTTCATCAATTTGTGTTTCTCCAGCACAATGTCAACAGGTGTCATATCATCACTACCGAATATTTCCTGTGCAACCAATGTTGTTGTTATATGTGGAGGAAATCCTGGTATTTTCCCTGCCGCTATACGTTTCAATAATGAACTTTTACCGACACCATTCCTGAAGATAGATGTTGTTATATACCTTATATGAGTAAACATAAGATATGGACACTCCGCTATCATACCTATCAACTCACCTTCCGATTAGAGTATAAACTCTTCCCGGTAACAACTTCAGATATGCATCATTCAATAACACTTTCGACCCGCCACTGCCTGTTCCTGTTACTGATGTATCATTCATGTACTCGAGATTCACATTCTGTTGATTTGAGTGTTCATTAATAGGCAGTCCAAGTCAATGGTAAGGTATATGAGGTCAGAGTAGCACATCAGAAAGCAAAAGAAAGTAACAAACGAAGAATGGACTCACATCAACAACAATATCAAAGGGTTGGAAAGTCCTTCTTGCCGTGCCTCTTCCACCTTTTCCTCTCCCTCCCCATGACACCTTGATTGGTACATCATTGTTGCTATTATTGCTTTGAGCCTCTGCTAGTGCAGTTGTCCATGCAGACGCATATGCATCTGTTGCATCCAGCGATTCATGTTGTGTGTTTAATACGTCTTGACCAATCATGATAAAGATATGATAATATGATTGCTTTGGGTGATAAGATAAGATATGATACAGTTTCAGAGCTTTATTAGGCAAAATAACTTCACTTCTTATGAATACAATTGCAACCACATTCAATAGCTCACGACAGAGTGTGCACGACAATCTTCGAGGCTCTACTATCCGTGCTATACACTAACCCCCCCACTATGTCCAACATCAGAATATATCATGGTGACTATCAGTGAGTAAAAAGATACCATCTTCTGCTCCTCATAAATCTTGTAAGCACCCAACCATTCGAATAGCCGATACTACATACACATAAGATAATATTATAGTCTCCACTCACAGTACCGATATCTGCATGCTCATATTTGATGTATATGTATTATCCAACGCTTGCGCAAAACATCATCTTTTTGTACGATAAATCAGATTATCATATCCTCCTTCGGGACACCAAGTAGGTAGTATCAAATATCCTAAACATTGTTAGTTGATGGTGGTTGGTATTATCAAATTAATAGTGAATGATGGCCACAGAAAAGTCTTGCCCATCATCTCCATCTCTTCCGAGTTGTAGTAGCAGTATAGATACATTATCTTCAATAACAAACAAACAACTAAGCATCACAGATAATTTCATATCAAAAACACTAGTAAAATCTCTCCTCCAAGATGCTTCTGAATTATATAAACATGGTGCATATATAACTGGTAAGATTGGAGGTCGGACAGTCAAGAATGAAAGAGCAAACAATACAAAACGAAGGTGTGATATTTGTGGATTGTTTGATGATGCTTTAAAGGCACCAAGTGGAGTAGGTAATGTTGAAGCTCGAGAAACATTATTTGATATAATGGGAGATATACGAGAAGCATTACAAGATGAGTTGCAAATAGAGCTATCGGAGAGTATGGAATTACAATATTTGCACTATCCAGGTGATGATACTAGTGATGATACTAGTGCTTCTGGCGGAGGAGGCTTTTACAAAAGGCATTTAGATCATACTGCTGACGATAATGGCAAAGAATTGATACGGAGGATATCATTACTACTATATCTCAATACAGATGAATGGAATGAGAAGGACGGTGGTATCTTGCGAGCATACGTCAAACAATCAGCAAAAGGTGATAAAGGAGTGCCAATACATCAACAGGATGTCATCCCAGATGGGGGGAGGCTTGTACTGTTTGATTCGGCTACAGTAGAGCATGAGGTATTACCTACAAATAAAGAACGATGGGCAATTGTTGGTTGGTTCATGAGTGATAACAAAAAAGGAAGTGATACGAAGAAAAGATCTCTTCATAGCCCCAAGAGCGGCAACAGCAAGAAGAAGAAGAAAAGGAAGAAGCGGTGACCCGATTGTTATTTATTACCCTGATAGATAAACATACAAGGTATGTGACTAGATAGATATAAATAGATAGACAAGTTGGTATGTTTCTCAAAACTGATCCTGTTTAAAGATTAAACTCTATGTCTACACCTCCAAACACTACTGCACAATCGAATCACCGATGCACCACTGCACAAATAAAAAACATTCATCACATATATCATATAGTCGTAATATATAACTAACTTTGTACACGAAGAAGTACACAGGAAACAACTTATGCGGCTTCATCGATGGCATCCTTGGAGGCAATTGGGCCATCAAGGGCATCGTGAGATCCAACCAAGTGACCAGCGAATCCTCCTCCGGCAAGGTGACCAACATCTTGTTCAGTGGTAAGTTCCTTATCGGCATGGTTGTTTGCCATACGTTCTTCGGGGGTACCAACATAAACCTCATCGTATTGGATCTTGGTGGCAGCCTTCATAACACGGGCAAGTACCCATGCTCCTGAGCATAGTCCGGTGAACTCAAGGAAAAGAGCAAGAACCAAAAGGATGTATGTGACAGGGTTGTTCAAGAAGGCAATGGGGAAGGCGGAAGCAGCCAATTGCCATGTGATGGAGGCAAGGATGGTGGTGATAACGGCTCCGTGGAATCCGTAGTTAAGGAAGGCTTGGGCACCGTCAGAGATTCCGAAGATGTTGTTACCCTCACCTGGTGTGATGTTAAGACCGGTGATGGAAGCAACCAAGAAGAAGGAGAAGACAACAGTTAACTGACGTCCAATCATGAATCCTGGAAGATTCTCTCCGTTACCCTTGAATAGGAGGTCGCATGTCTTCTTTCCGAAGAATGAAGTTCCACGCTCGGTGGCAGGAAGCTTGGCAACAGCGAAGAAGGCAATTTGCATACCCTCAAGCATACCAACAATGCACATGAAGAAGACGAAAAGGAAGACATTAACTCCGTTGGGGATGGATGGGTACTTAACAGTCATCATGGTACGTCCGGTGAAGAGTGCCTCGAAGACAACAGCTAAGCAGAATCCAAGGATGGCAAGTGACATAACAACACGTCCCCAGAAGAAGGCGAATGTGAATCCAGTCTTTGGTGGCTCGTTGGAGATGATTGGCTTTCCGGAGATGGCACTTAGGATGTTTTGGATTAAGTAGGATGAGTGCATGATTCCGGAGAATTCAACAATCATGGTAACATAAAGGGTGAAAAGGGCGAAGTAGTTGTTGATGAAGTCAATCATGTGGTATGAGGCGTTAACCTGGGTAGTAAGCTGTCCCAAGATGCATGTGAAGATAACCATACCCAATCCAATATCCAAAAAGACAAGCTTGACGCCATCGGGTAATCCAAGAACATCAACTGTTGGGTCAAGAGGTCCTCCGCACTGGTTGATAACGAAAACAACAAGCAATACCATGAACTGACGTCCCATGAGGTAACGGTCTAAGTTGTCTCCCTTGAATGCCAAGGCGGCGTTCTTGTAGGTGATTGGGTGAGAATCCTTGTATAAGTCAGGGTCAACTGGAGGAAGACCGACGAGGGAGGCTTGTTGACCTTCAATCATTGAAAGCCAGACAACAGCGAGGATCTGTGATAGTGGTGTGAAACATTGCAAAGAACAAAATTTAATGTGAGCATACAGCATACATGTGCACAAAATTAATACATCGATTGATCACTGTCGTCGTACACACAGCACATATTTAATACTTACACAAACAATCAAAGCAACCCATGGATTAGTCTCCTTGGCAACACGAGTGTTACCAGTGAACATAAGAGCACCAACAATAATGATGGAGAAGATTAATAAAGCAATGGAGGCAACATATCTGAAGATGGTGAAAGGTGTTAATGCAACGTCATGTGCAGATTCGTGAGCCGATTCCTTGACGGTAGAATCGACCACAGGGTCGGCGGCAGCAGTACTCATATTATTGTGTTGTTGTTATTATGCAATTGATGTTGTAGATTGATGCTATTGCAAATTATGAGCTCGATGTGGTGTTTTTTGTATTGTGCTTTTTTCATAACTGACAGGATACCGAAAATCGGCGATGACTAAGGATACCCCTTTTTCCATGACTGCCAATTTTATTACAGATAAAGGTATAATATACACCGTTGACATTACTCTACCTTTCTACTTCATTTGCATACTCAATCATGGTATCTTATAGGTATTCTTCGGTATCTTCGGATAATTATATCGAAAAGCCACCAAATTGCCGATCAAAAATAAGAATGATACTCTCTCCTCCTCACAGTGCTTCCCATGACTACTCCTCGTGTGGGGAGAAGAGAGCTACGTCATTGCATTGGTGTTATTTGCAATGTCATGAGTAACATATATAATGTTATATTTTAATAGTAAAGGGGCAAAAGATATGGAGTTTAAGATATGAGTTGTAAGATACTTATGAGTTGTATATGACGGCATTATACCAACCACCTACATCAAATGATTATTACTATTATCCTCGTTCTACAATTAGTCATTGTACAATTGGCTACTGGATTTTCATTCAATACACCGCCGCCGCCTCCTACCAACAATAATAATGATCGTCGAGACTTTCTATTGCAAACAACCTCTGCAACAATATCATTATTACTATTACCGACACAAACACAAATTGCAAATGCACTTGTAGATATATCATCATCACCGCCATCTACATCAAATATATACGATCGTCCACGAAATGTGAACTTGGATAAATTCTTTGCAAATGGTATGGCAACTGAAATGGTTGGATACGAAGAGAGAGCTAAACCATACAAACAAAAACTATTCCAAAGTTTATTTGCATCGCTTTCTAAAGAAGAGAATACCCCCCAACCAACAATAGTAGAAGTAGGAATGGGCACGTTTCCAAATGCACCATATTATGCTCAAGGTATAAAAGACAATCCATCATTACAAGGATTCGATATAATTAGTGTTGATCCAAATGATTACATGCACAGTTATGCAATCCAATCGGCAGAGAAATCAGGATTGATATCATCGTCTTCTACTTCTAAGACTACTACACTGAGAAATGTACATGGCGTGGCAGAGGCGTTACCTTTCGATGATAACTCGATTGATGCAGTTGTTGGCACATTGACATTATGTTCTGTAACAGATCAAAATCGTGCATTACAGGAAATCGCTCGCGTCTTAAAACCAACTACTGGCAAGTATCTATTCTGGGAACATGTCTTATCAGAGAATGATACTGGATTAATGGTACAACAAAAAGTCTTGAGTCCTCTACAAACATTAGTTGCTGATGGATGTCATTTAAATCGAAGGACGGGTATGAACATTGTTAATAGCGGTTTGTTTAACGGTGGTATTGAGATGGAATATATAGTATTAGATGAAGGCGGCATTATAGCACCTACCTCATATGGTATTGCTACTGCCTAATGAGAGGATATGTGTGAGAGAGAATATCTTGTGGTGTATTCGTTCACTATATGATTATTTCAGCAACACAAAGGATTCACAAACGTTTTCATCAGGGTCAACATAAATATACTGTGGAAATCAACAAGTTGCTGGTTGTTTGGTTGGTGAATGATTTTAGACTCAAGGCAATCACAATATCTGTAGTCAAAAGGGCAATCACAATATCTGTAGTCAAAAGGCAGAAAGAATAAAGGATCATTGTATCTTGAACTATTTCGGAAAAAAGGTTGAGACAGTGAGAGTGAGAGGAGAGATTGAAGATTGTCCAATACAACAATGGTATGAACATATGGAAAGTTTATAAGAAATAGATAGAAGTAACATCAAACATCAACAAGAAATCAACTATTGAAATAAACTAGAAAACTATTAATATATAACAAATAGAATGATGGCATACCACTGCTTGATGGGCAAACATTGTCGAAAAGCTGGTTCGATTACTTCTGAAAATCAGACCCAATCTGAGGCAAGAGAACTGCCAACAAGTAGACACAAAGGTGTAATGGAGGGCACTAGAATCCAGCTGATAGTGTTCATTGTCCTTTATTATACATAAACAATGGAAAAACACCAATATACAAGCACCTGCATAATGGCATATCACCACTTCATCCTCAAAAATTTGGGATTCTCTCATCTTCGAGGTGTAGAAGTTTTGCTGTAACTCCACCATGAGTGATGCATATACTACAGTACACATTCCCAAGTCCTTACCTATACATGGGGTGACTTTGACAAGCACTGGCAGGAAAATAGAGCACAGGAAGGTAACTCTTCACACCCAAACGTACGAATCGAACAGCTCGGTTTCCCTCAAAATTTGGGATTCTCTCATCTTCGAGGTGTAGCTGTCTTGCTGTAACTCCACCATGAGTGATGCATATGCTACAGTAGACATTCCCAAGTCCTTACCTATACATGGGATGGCTTTGACAAGCACTGGCAGGAAAATAGAGCACAGCAAGGTAGTGGTTGGCACCCAAACATACGAATCGAATGGCTCGGTTTCCCTCAAATTTTTGGGAATCTCTTGTCTTCGAGGTGTAGCCGTCTTGTCGTAACTCCACCATGAGTGATGCATATGCTACAGTAGACATTCCCAAGTCCTTACCTATACATGGGATGGCTTTGACAAGCACTGGCAGGAAAATAGAGCACAGGAAGGTAACTCTTCACACCCAAACTGGCTCGGTTTCCCTCAAATTTTTGGGATTCTCTTGTCTTTGAGGTGTAGCGGTCTTGTTGTAACTCCACCATGAGTGATGCATATGCTACAGTAGACATTCCCAAGTCCTTACCTATACATGGGATGGCTTTGACAAGCACTGGCAGGAAAATAGAGCACAGGAAGGTAACTCTTCACACCCAAACGTACGAATCGAATGGCTCGGTTTCCCTCAAATTTTTGGGAATCTCTTGTCTTCGAGGTGTAGCGGTCTTGTTGTAACTCCACCATGAGTGATGCATATGCTACAGTAGACATTCCCAAGTCCTTACCTATACATGGGATGGCTTTGACAAGCACTGGC
>Ga0214478_100278_pt1 | contig 30347 bp, 30 predicted proteins | sample M1_20Mar14CPVII9_2_FD_178001 | JGI IMG/M metagenome (GOLD analysis project Ga0214478, IMG submission 178001) | Marine eukaryotic communities from Monterey Bay, California, United States - M1_20Mar14CPVII9sort6BwellD7 | ecosystem: Environmental > Aquatic > Marine > Unclassified | place: USA... | reverse complement strand
TTTCAGCCAACTTTCTGGCAATGTTTGTCCATCATGTGGTGCTCATCAATAAAGATATTCTTGACATTCAGCTGACAAAGCCGCTTGTCATTATTATCCATCAAATCTTTGAAAGCATGGATGGTTATGAATAGCAAGTCAAAGTCAGATGAGAGATTTCACCGGCTGCAACATCGGATGGGAGTAACTTAATATCTTAATATACCACTTGATGGCCAAACTTGTTTGAGAGTTGGCAGAAAACCAAGATTTTTCCTGATCAGAGATTAGAGGCATGACACCTGCTAACACTTGTGGCTGTAATAGTATGGTGGAGGGCCCTACAATCATGCTAGGAGTGTTCATCAACTTGTTATACACACATACAATGCCAAACATCTACCATTGTAGTAGCACCTCGTTGATGCCAAACACTTGATGTCTGAAGTTGGCATGAAATTAAGATATTTGAGACATGAAACCTGCCATCAAGTGGCTGTAAAAGTATGGTGGAAGGACTTATAATCATGCTGACAGTGTTCATCAACTTGTTATGCACCCATACAATACCAAACAACCACTATTACAGCACCTACATGATGCCATACCCCCACTTGATGGCCAAACATTGCCTGAGAGTCGGCAGAAAATCAGGATCCGAGGCATGAAATCCGTCAACATGTGGGTGTAAAAGTACAATGGATTGAATTTGAACGCTGCTTGATATGTTTATCACCTTCTTTTACACTTATACAATGCCAACCAAACACTATAATACAACCTACATGATGCCATACCCCCACTTGATGGCCAAACATTGCCTGACCATCAGCAGAAAATCCGGATTAGATATGAAACCTGACAACAAGTGGTTGTAAAAGTACGATGGAGGGACTTAAATCATACTGGGACTGTTAATCAACTTGTTATACATATAAACAATGCCAATCAAGCACTCTAGTAGCAAGCCTACATCTATGAGGCACCACTTGATGGACAAACATTGCCAGAAAGTTGGCTGAAAATCGAAATTTGATGCATGAAACCTGCCTACATGGGGCTGTAAAAGTATGGCGGAGGCCCTACAATCATACTGGGAGTGTTCATCATCCTGTTATACATGTATACAATGCCAAAAAACACTATTACAGTACCTACATGATGTCATAACCCCACTCGATGGCCAAATGCCACCTGAATAAGTGAGGGGAAATGCTGATATGAGGCAAGAGAACTGCCAACAAGTGGAAACAAAAGTATAATGGAGGGCCATAAAATGGTGCTACAAGCGTAAATTACCCTGGTATATACCCATACAATGGCAAAACACCAAAATATAAGCAACAGAGTGATGGCATATCACTGCTTGGTGGCCAAACAACCTGAAAAGTTTGTTCGGTTTTGAGATTCTGACCAAGAATAGCCAATAAGTGTACACGAAAGTATGATAAAGGTCTCTACAGATTGTGCATCACCTTTTAATGTAACCATACAATGCCAGATAAGAACAATACAAGCACATTGATGGTAGCCCTCAATTAGCCAAGTAGATTTTTCTGGTCTTGATCTTGTCTGAGACAAACTGATAATGCACAGCATTTTTTGCAAGACACATCACCAATAGCATCGAGTAGATACCTTTAATCATACAACAAAGAATAATAGTAACACAATGAATCGTTTGACAGACCAACAATACATTGCAGCCGGAGAGATAATACATTATCTAGCCATCCTTATCAATACAATATTAACTTCATATACCTTGCTACTAGCAATAGCAAACAAACCAAACACATTTGCTTATTATGATCTGTGGTGGACATCGTATGGTTTTTGCGTTGTTGATACATTACCCACCGAGCTATTATGCTTCTTATCACTAACGGCATCTGCCATAGGCCAGTTTATCCTATGCAATCGTTTGCAATCGGGTGGTATCTATGTCGATCCATTATTGATATCTAGATTAGAGAGCGCAGTATTTGCTAATGCCGCACATGGTTTTGGACATATCTTCATGTATTTGATGGGAGGTAACACAGGAACATACATCGAACTTTCACTAGATCCATTAGCTGTTACAAATATTTGCATGCTCAGTATGTTTTGGATAGGAACACTACGCAGCGTAGCAAACCTCAAAACTACCCACGCCACACTAATGTCAACTGCAGTACTTACCATCCAATACATGCTAGATGTTCCTCCAAACCTAGCATTTACATACAGTCAAGCGGTTATTACCCGCTCAGCTAATAAGGAAAGATGAATATAAAGAGTTGATGTTTGTACTTTGCCTATGCACTATATAGTGGTAGATTGTATGCTATGGAGATGTTTATTTGTCAAAACAGCATCTTGGCAAATCTAGGAGGTCATTTCGTGTATGATTTGTACTTATCTATAGTACCTTTTGTTTTGTATTATGTTATCGGAGGGGAAGGGAAGTTAAGAAAGTTGCTTGATGTTGATAAGTAATAGTCTTCTATTTGTAACGATAGGTGTTAGAATCTATAACCTTCTTGGTCAAGTAATCTAATTCATATCTACCCGTTCTATAGTTTGTATCTTTACAATCGTTCTCTGTCATCATTGGCATCTAGTTGCCGCTTATTTCAAAGCAGATGATAATCGAATCCCTCATGATATTGCAGTCAGATAGTGTACAATCATCATGCAATAGTTCACTGCCATTAAAAAAGAGCTGTTGCTGATCAAGGGCAATGCCTTTATCATCATGCATTTGCTTTTTGATGTAGGCAATAGTATCAGATGGCTCAACCTTTATTGCCACTAGTCCCTCGCCCCTTGAACATTTGATATATATTCGATAACATGTAGTGGTATGAAGTGGAATATGATATGCATATTGTAAGATGAGATCCTTAGCAGGTCCGGGAACTTCCACACGGTACGCATGACGGTTGGTAGGATAAACTTCTTCATCGGATTGACTGATCTCTGCTTTCCACAATGCCAATTCAACTAATGTCGTGGCCTCCTTTACTTCATAATACTGTATCAAATTACCAATCTTGTCACGACTTGTATTCTGGCGTCGGACTATGTTCGGATTAGGCTGAGTTAACAGAATAGTGATGTTCTCATCTCTCAATTGTGTTGTACTACCTACTTCATCTATTTTTTGTTCTAATTCTTTCAAATGACTAATTTCAATAATCTTTGTTATCCGATACTTCTTCATTGCCAACTGACAGCCATGAAACACATCCCAACCGTATTTGATACCTACTCCCTCATTCATATGTATTACCTGCTTCAAAGTACTACAATCTTCAAATGCTCTATCACCAATCTTAATAACTGTAGAAGGAAATGTAATACTATCTAATGATACGCAATTGGCAAAAGCATCGTCACCGATCTGTTTTAGACCGTAGTCTAATACAACCCTCTTCAACCTTTTGCAACCTTTAAATGATCCATCACCAATAGTAGTAATACCATCACTAAATACTACCTCTTTCAACTTACTGCAACCTCTAAACGCCTCATCGTGAACTTCTGTAACGCTCGAGTGGAATAGTACATGTGTCACATTATTAGGAATGTATACAGTATTGCCCGTATACTCAAACGTCCTTACTTTTGATCTTTTACTAATTATTCGTTTGATGATGTTTGTCATGATATAATGTTGTGGTGTATGTATTAGTATTGTCGTGGTGTTGTGCGATATTGAATATTGAATTTTATGTGCAGAGATTTGATGTGTGTATCTTTTATATCATATCTCAACAATATATTGCCTTCTTTGAGTATATTGTATAGAACTATTGCAATTTATGTATGTACCGATATATACCACACGCTTACAATTGCAATATCTAATCTAGAACTTTGTTTGCAAGATATGTGTAGTGCTTTTTATGAGATGTCTTTCGTCGTTTATATGGCGCCGCGGCGGTAGTTGTAATAATAATGTAATATAATGATGTATGAATGATGACTTGATATTCTAGGATATATGGGCGGCGGCAGAGTAGAAGTGAGGTTACATAGCGTGGAAGGTTGCTCTAATCTTGTGGTCGTCGGCCGTTTGGCCTCACAAGAATAAACTTTTGTGAATCTCTCCCCTCGACGGTGTACTTGTACTACTATCGAGCGAGATATCCTCTTGAATACTGTCCATCCGTAGTGCGTACATATTATTGCAACAATCTTTATCTTCTTCGGCAGCGGTAGTCTGCTTAACTCGTCTACGATATATTAAACTAAAAACAACACGAAACAAAAACACACACATAAGCGACACGTCTAGCACAGAATATACAATACACGACATACACATTATAAAGATATAAACTACACGTCAACCAAATAATAAATCGACCTCCAAAGCATAACGTTTATGCATCATCTATACACCACACAATTATTGTATACACAATTTACTTCATTGCAATATTATAATAAGAGCGGTAATACAGAACTATGTTGAAAAGCATAATAGGAAGAAGCAAGAGTGAGAAGCACATAACATTTGAGTATACAGGAAACAACGAAGAAGATATCCCAAATAACGCAACACATGTTCGGGTACTTCCTGGTGTTACTAAGATTGAAGATAGGGCGTTTCAAAACAGAGTTAGTTGGAAAGCATTAGTTTACCATCCACCATTGACGAGATTGGAGCAGTGGCATTCATGCAATGCAATAGTTTAAAAGAGAGGTAGTGTTCAACGATGGTATTAAGAAGATCGGTTATGCTGCATTCAGTAGTTGCAAATCATTGGAAAGTATCACTCTTCCATCTACAGTTACTGAGATTGGTTCAAGGGCATTTAGTAGTTGTGCCAAGTTAAGGGTTAGGGTTAGGTGCTAATGAAGGACTGATCACGATAAAGAAGGGCGCATTTACGGTATGCAGTTCATTACAAAGTATCGCATTACCGTCTACCTTAACTGCAATCGGTGACTACGCATTTAGTGGCTGTAGATTGAGGGAGATTGTGATTCTAAATGAAAGTCTCGATCGAGGTCTTAGTATCATCAAACAAGTAATGATTGCCTGTATATCAGTGAGGAAGTTAAACTTTCCTGGCCTTTCAAAACATTTAGAGAATATCAGTATTGATCATTGGTCGGATGAGATCGAGGACAAGATAGATGCAATACCTCAAATAGTAAGAAGGGATAGTGGCGGTTTTCTTCTCTCAACCAGAGAAAGGGGAAATAGGGTTGAGTGGAAGATAGTAAAACAAAGTTTTGACGAGATATATAAACTTATATCATACTATGATTTGAAGGAGGCGACGTCACTGTTTGAATTGGCATTGTGGAAGGCTAAGATTGATCAAGTAAATGATGTATTGAGCTAGCCAATAGAGATGCATATCGAATTGATGTGCCTGGCCCAGTAAAGGATACAATTCTACAATATCTAGGATGATGGTAAATGAGTGTACATAGAATATCTAACGTTTAACTCATGCACATTATATAGTATCCAACCATGATAAGACCTCATAAAAATAAAACCGTGCACAAGATGGGCACTTTTTTTGTGTATGTCGGGATTAGTATCTAACTGCTAGTTCTATGAGTCCGCCGCCGCGCCAGCTCAACACGACGCTACTCTCGTCCATCAATGGACTATCGTATCTTTACACATTATATGGTGTTAATCTCTCCTTCGTATGATGCCGAGAGGCGAGAAGAGAGAGGAGAAATGAAGGAGGGTAGGTATCCTTTCCAAAGATTAGTTGAGATGACTCACAACTCAACATGGCAAACATACAATAGTAGTACTATTAGAACAGATAATACATATAATATAATGGTAACTATGTCAATAACAATGAATCGATGGTCTGTAGTATTGATTATTGCAATAGCTTGTAGCATATCGTCGACGATACGAACAGTCAACTCATTTCAATTAGCATTACAACAATCGTCCATCAAAAGTACAAAGATACAACAAACACAAAGTAGTACAATAATATATGAATCAGCAACAACGACAGTAGAACCAATAGTAGAATCGGCAGCATCTCAATGGATGGAAAAAGAGAAACGATCGGAAGATGAGATAGACAGTAGAAATGATGCCGAGACTGTTGATGAGCAGTCAACTTCCTCAACAATCGACGACACAAGTAATAGCTTAGAAGAACCAAACTATACAGAAGGAAGATGGGAATCACTACACGGCAATTACATACTTCGTCCACCACCTTCCAAAAAACCACGTGCATTAATCCATTTCTTAGGAGGAGCACTATTAGGTGCCGCACCACAATTAACATATCGATATTTATTAGAACGTCTTAGTTCCAAAGGATATTTAGTAGTTGCTACACCGTATCAATTAAGTTTTGATCATTTAGTATCTTGTGATGAGATTATTGATAAGTTTGAAAGAGTGGCACCGGATTTAGCAAGAGGTATGTTGTATTGTTTTCTTTGTACTGTATACTTTGACTTTGTGATGTTTTGTCTCTAATATGCCTCTCTTTATATAATACACACTCCTTCTCACATACAACATACCCACACAAACTAAACAGAATATGGAGCAGTTCCAGTAGTAGGAGTAGGACATTCCTGTGGCTCATTACTACACATGTTAATAACATCATTATTTCCCGATACACCTCGAGCGGCTAATGCATTAATCTCATACAATAATCGTGGCGTTGGTGAGGCTGTGCCATTCTTTGAAGAGTTGATTGTACCGTTGTTTAGTGATGTTGATAAGAATGGTAGTGAATTTATCAAGGCTATGATTAATGTTGCTAGGATGCAAGTCAATGGTAAGTTTATATGTGTCTGTGTGCGTGTTATTGTGTTTATATGTTGGGTGTATATCTCGTATCTCATCTATCCTTCTACTATAATATATCATTGGTCTCGACTCTCCGCCTCGATAACAACAACATATAGGCAAGGTACCATCAGATGATGCATTACTCAATCTATTACGATCTACACCAACACCATTCATACCTAAAAATCTCAAGGAAACATTAATAACACCATCACTAGTTACTATACCACAACCAATACGTGACTCATTAACAAGTATAATAACAGAACCAACATACAAAACACTAAATACGACTGGTATACCATCATTATTAACATCATCATTGGACATTACACAACAGATACCAAAGTTAATAGATGAGGTAGAAGGCGGGGCACGAGACTTTGTCCCGACGCCGGATGCCATGTCATCGGCTGCACGACGTGCCTATAGATGTAGACGTACACTCATACTACAGTTTACAGATGATAATTTAGATGATTCAGAAATATTAGAAGGATATTTAAAAGAAGCCGAGAGTGTAATGAAGATGAAACGTCCAATGATTACTATTAATTTAGAGCGGAAGGTATTGGATGGTAATCATTTAACGCCATTGTTAGGTCCGAGTGGTGGTGAAAGTTGGGGCGAGGCATTAGAGGAGACGTTTGGTAGTGTCTTGGGCGGAAGTGGAAGTAAGGATAGTAGTAGTGATAGTGGGGATACGGAAGTGGGAGAAGGAGATACTAGCAGCAGTAATGCCAAGGCGGTCAGACAAAAGTTGGGATACGAACAAGTGGAAGAAGTTGTCGATGAATTAGTTGCTTGGCTAGATGAAGGATCATTATAGATAGTTCATCAACAACCATAGCAACTTGAACTTTCTCAGAGATGAGATGTAAGTGATGGAGGTATACAGATGGCGTACATCAGTTACAGATAGTACAAGCTTGGGATCTTGGTGGAAGAACTCGCATAATACATGCTTCATGAAGATGGTGCATCCGGAGATAGCGGGCACAGAAATTGTACTACTGCACACACCCTCCGAACTTGTAAAGTGGGACAAGTGATCGTGGCATCTTATGTTTGCATGTAGTCTTACCCGGAGACTTGACATGGTCAAGATGCTATATATTGATCCTTAGGAATATTAGGAACAAAGAATCAAGAACAAAACACTACATTTTAAATTACTCCCCCCTTTATTTACCAATCTAATATCCTTCAGGCAAAGTGATTCCAAAACTTACCAACTCTTCTTCCTTCTGAGTGCACTGCTTACGAATTAGTTGCTTAGACACCACTGCAGCATGCTCATCAATCTTTCCATCCAAATCTTTCATGTCTCGCCTATGTGGCATTTCTTGATAAATCCCGTGGGGAATCTCTCGAATAAAGGTGTTGAAGTACCTCCGATCTGCTTACACAAGAAGAGGTGTGCAACTAATGCAGGGAATGCTTCAGATTCAATGACATCCTTGGCAAGTAATGCAACATTAGCGGAAAGAATCTGTTCAAAGACAGACCATAGTGCCTTACAGAGGCAACCACCCTCATTCACCATGACGACTTTACCTCCTTCAATGACCAAAGGACCAAATGCTTGAAGAATCACCTTGAATTCCTCCACTCCAAACAAATGACTAGTGCTGATCTCATCGTTCTTCATCAAAGCAGCAAGTTTTTTATCCCAACCAACGACTGCGGACTTGAAATGATTGGCATGCTTCAATGCAAGCATCGCCTCACCAATTGTCTCTTTCTGCTTAGCACGACGATGACGATTTTGATACGATACATTGCTTTCACCAGGGTGAGGAGAAATGTCCCAAAAGCTTACTTTGTCACTTTCAACTGCCCTTGGCAATAATTTCGCTTTCTTTTGAGCTGGTGATGAAGACATGTTTCTGCGACTAGAGTGTGAGATTTAGATTTAGTGAGTGTTTGAGTTTAGAAGAATATTTCACTTATCAGCAACCCCTTCTAAAAAATTATGAGCACATTTTCATCTTTTTATAATTGGGAGTCTGGAGTCTTTGGTATCTTTTTTAAAATTCGTGCAGAGCACTGCACAGATTTTAAAAAAAAGATACCGGTATCTATGGCACCTGATATCATAGGTGCCATAGATACCATTTATTTCAGATAGAGATAAAGTGAACTTTTCATTTTTCTCACCTGTTTTGACCACTTTGTAAAAATTATGAGCTCTATCTATGTATCTGCTTCTGCTTACGGCTTACACTCTCATAGGATACTGCATTTTCAAAACGGTCCCTTTTATTTGACTTCGTAAATGCGGTATCTAAAGTAAATACTGAGTCCTTCGAGTAATAGTAGTAAGAGAGAGGTAATACTTTATCTGATATGAATCAACTATATAACCACCAGTGCGCTGCTGCAATTGTTATAGCATTTCTCCTCATCTCTACCCTTCTTGCAGTAGTAGATGCCTTTTCTCACCGCGGCGGCGGCATATCAATAATTTGCAAAAGTACACATGATGTGCACAAAATATCATTACATCATCGTCCATTGTTTGCTACTACAAGAAGAGACAATGATGAATCAACTGAACAACAAAGTAAATCAATATTCGATCAATTTAAAATGCCATGGGATAATAGCGATGATAATGATACTGACGACGACGACAATGTATCTAAATCTCAACAATGGTGGCCAATCAAATCAGATGATCAACAACAATCACCAACATCTATAGAACAACAAACTAAACAACGACGCAAACCACGCGTGCCGCGATATCCAAGTGCATTACAATACGATGATAGCAGCACTACGATATCATCACAAAGTAAAAGTGATGTAGTTGATGGGTACGATATCGAGACTGCAAAAAATACACAAAGAGATAATACAAACAATCAACAGCCATCACCAAACGATCAAACCAATATCGATAGTATAGAAGACGATGAGGATAGAGAGCTAAGTCTATTTGATACCGACGAGGATATCAACAACAATGAGCCTTCTACAATTGATAGTAGCGGCAGTTATAAAAGAATACCAGCACATTACAGAATACACAAAATGGAATCACAATTAACAAAGTATAAAAATCGATATATACTATTAGAAGATGCATTAAAATCCAAGGTGAAGGAGTTATCAATAATGAGGAATCGTGTTACATTATTGGAAGATGTTTTATCAAAGTTACAGCAGAGTGACGATGAGAAGATCAGTGATGGTATTGTTGATGGTAGTAGTACAATGGTTAGTAGTGACGATGATAGTTTAAAGGATAGTGAAGAGATTGCAAATCTTACTGCAACGATCGAGGTAGTCAATCAGGAGAAGGCTCAGCTTGTATCTCGTATCGAATCAATGACATTGCAACAAACAGATACAGAAGATGAGTACAAGGCCACGGTTACTAATCTCAAGGTACAACTTACTTCATTAGAACAAGAGAGGGATGAGCTACTTGTTAATATTGAGAATAGAAAGGTAAAACAACAACAAAATACTACGAATAGCGGTAGCAACGAGGCAGAAGATACGATACAACAACAACTGAACATCTCCGAACTGACTTCTCAACTAACACATCTATTAGATGCACATACCGAGTTGGAACAATTACAGAATGATACAGAAACATCATTACAACAAATACAACAACATCTCAAAGTGAAACATATCGAGCACAAAATAGCACTTACTAATGAACGGCAAGAGAAGGAAACGTATAAAAAGAAGTGGCAAGACATATTAGGTGATTTGGAAGAAGACGGAGCACGTATGTTAGTTGATCAATATAACATTATCAAACCACAACAATTGTTAGATTATAAAGAACAAAAGTATGAAGCCATGTTGGAGAAGGAGAGGAGTAGAGTTGATGAATGGAGGCAAAAGTTTGAGACGTTATCTAATGATACGTCGGCCTCAATGGCAAGTTACACCAAAGAAGAATGGATTAGTCTACAAAAGCAATTAGAAGAAGTAACCGAGTTAAATATTAATGCCACTGCCAAGGTACACGAGTTGGAGGTACAACTCAAGGAGGCAAAACAAAACATTACAGCATCCACACAAGAGGTAGAACAACAACAAAAGTTACAAGATTATCTACAGGCACAACTCAAAACATATTATGATACCATTGAAGAACAAAAGAATACAATTAGTCAATATGATGAAAAACTATCTAATTTGGAGGCTAAACACGACGAGAGTATGTTAATTGCAACAAATAGCGTTGAATCATCACAAAAACGAGAAGAAAGTCTACTAACCAACATTGAAGAATTAGAGAGTGAATTATCAATTGCAAAAGATATTACGGATAAAAGAGATGAAGAGATTAACGAGTTACAATCCCGTCTAGATGAGATGGAAGATGAACGTGAGAGTTTAATAACACATGATCGTAATGCTAATAAAGAACTTGCCAATCATAACAAGGAATTGGCAATGAAAGTAGAGAAATTGGAATACAGAGTGGAAGAGGTTACATTAGATAGAGATCGATTACAATTGGAGAAGAGAAAGATGCAGATGGATTCACTTATACATATGAAAGATGAGGATAATGATGGGGTATCAAGTAGTGGAAGGGATCAAGCAAAGCAAAGGCCCCGCCGTTGGTACAAACCGTGGACTTTCCTCCGAAGACGAAGATGAACAACACAAGATGTGCACAAATCTATAAATGGAGTAATATATAGATACGACGTTTAGTACTACCAAGTGTTTCACTACTACGAAGACTGAACAAAGGAGTAATAGTATAGATACTACGTTGGTAATATTAAGTGTTAATTGGAATGGTTTAATGTTTAATCTAATGGCAAGTTAAGCCCAACTGCAAACAATTCTACCATCTATTGCCCTTATTACGATCGTCACGGTTATTGTTATAACCACCACCACCTCTGCCATAAGAGCCAGATCGAGGTCTAAAATTGCCTCGACCACCTCCTCTTCCACCACCACGGCCTCCGCCTCTTCCACCACCTCGATTGCCTCCACGTCCACCACCTGATCTAAATCCACCTTGTCGGTTCTGACGGTTATCCCATCCACCTTGTCTTCTATCTCCCGTGTGACGCCAATCGTCCTTGTATCCATAGTTGCCAGTTTTGGCATCTAATAGACGTTCATTGGCATCAACTAGTGATGTAGCCTTCTCGGCAAATTGCAATGCAAGGACTTGTAGAGCACTTGGTTCGACCTTTCTCATGACAATTGTTCCAGTTGTTTGATCCCAACTGGCAATCAAATCACGATTGATCATCATCTTGGAGACTACCGAATGAACATCATTCTTATCCATTTCAAACATTTGACAGAGTTGATCATGAGATAGGGAGTCATATTGTGACGAGAATGCCAAGAGATAGGTACGTAGACCAGTCTGCTTAATCTTCTCAACTAACATGGCCTTGATTTCCTTCGCGGCATCTTCACCGGCAACTAGATCCCACACCTCAAGCTCTTGTAGTAGGTCGGAACATTTCTTCCAATCACCCTTCATTAAAGCCTTGGAGGCTGTCATGACAAAGTCACGAGTTTGTTCCGGTGGTCCTGTGAATACTTGACGCTCGTACATGTCGTGATATTTTCTAAATGTACGAGACTGGACACGGGCACGACGTTGATTGGTTTCGTCTGTTCCCTGCTGTGCCATGTTTGGTACCTCGAGGAACATTGCACTAATAAGATGGCATGCTTCTAATAAGTCAAGATTGATGTGTTGATGGTAGGGGATTTGACTATGTGTGTATAAAAGTAGTATGTAACGAGGGAGAGAATGCATTGTATTAGATACATCTGTCATAAAAGAGACACATCATGTGCACAAACAAACAAAAAGGAAGAACGTACCGTCTCTTCTCGGCCTTTTCTTGATCAGGCGTCTTGTCATTGAATCGGCCAGTACTTACTCCTTGGGCAAGTAACTCACGAGCACGACCGGAGCAGATATCGGAGAGACATTGATGAGCATCCCAAATCTTACCCAATCGGAAGGCGGCCAAACCTAATGTAACCATTGTCCTATTGAACAAGATCATAGTTGATATATCTCCAGTGACAGGAATAGTCTCTTGGAGATGACTCATTAGTAACAAGTCTCTTGCCTCTAAGAACCGATCATGAATGGCATGGTGATAGATATGACAAAGCATGGCACGTGTCTTTTGTCTATCCGATCCGTGTTGATAAATGTATGTACATAGATCAGCAATCTTGTTGGCCATATCCACAACTTCTGTGGGGGCGGCGGCATCGGCTGCGGCGGCAGTTGCCTCCTTAACTTGCATAACGATAGAATCATGACGGTAATATAAATGCTCGACACGTAATTCGGCCAACATGGCGGCATCCGCAACACCTCCCAAACGTTCATAATAAACTTGGAATGCAGCTAGTAACTCTACCAACTTGACCTCATCACGTAACCTCATAACATAATCAATAGAATGGGGTGAGATACGTTGTAATGACTTATTATACTCCTCATCAAGACGGGAGAGGAAGAGTGATAATGATCCAGGCACGCGAACAGTCTTGAGTTCTTCGGGACTCATCTTAGCCTCACGTTCTTCACGGAGACGTTCCATACGTTGATCTTCAGTCTCAACCTCACCCGTGTTGGGATTGATAAGCTTCTCATCAGTAGACATGGTAGCCATGGCACTCATGGCATCAACACCGGCCATATTGGCCTTCATCTTCTTAGACTTGCTAGATTTGCCACCGGACATGGCACTCATCATCATGTCACTAGCCAATTCCTCATCTTCGGCACTTGGCGTGTCGATACGCCATCCCTCACCATTATTAAGAATCTCACCAATACGTTCAATGTACGAGGCACAGGATCGCCACATGGGTGTTTCCATATAGTCATCAATGGTACGTTGCATATCAAACTGGGCAGTAATAACATGCATTAATACCGGAATTTCCACACGTGGACCAAACTTCACGGCAAGTTTGGATAATGCCTCAAGCTGTCCAAGTAGTACCTTGGGATCAGAACCCTTACGTCCACGGCTACTAACAATTTCTAATGATTTCTTCTGAACCAAGCTGGGTGTCAAGTCCTCTTCCTTAAGTTGACCCTTCTCCTTAGCCTCGGCATCTTGCTGAGCCTTGAGTTTGGCAGCCTCCTCCTTGGCTTTTTTACGTTCCTCGGATCGACCTTGCTTATCCTTGGTAACCTTCTCGGTAACGACGGTGGTACGTTTAAGCCATCGGGCACGTCCCTTGAGTTCGGATGTACCATCGGCGGCATCAGATTCATCCGATGATGAATCACTTGATGAATCAGAATCCCAATTGGATGAATCGTCACTATCATCAGAGTCCTGTTGTGGGGATGATTGAGAGGGAGGGTGTAGGGGATAAAGGTGAGCATATAATATGATTTATAAAAAGTGCACGAGACATGTCATAAATCCATCCCATCGGGTAGATAAAAGGTGGTCACTCATTCCCTCCTGGGGTAAATAAGATAGTCTCATACTACAAAACAAGTGATACATCCCACATTTACTTTGTCAGTGAATGCATTTAAATGGGATAGTATCTCAAGGTAATAATCAGAAACGAGGACATTCCAATGTCGATATGCATTCATTGTGACCCCCCTCTCCTACACACACACCCGCCGGAACCCCCTAGCCTTAAACTACGGCGGCACCCCCCAAAATAATACAACACATATAATAAACAAACAACATTAACTTACCGAATCATCATCATCACTATCCTTAGACGCGGCGGCCTTGGCCTTAGCAGCCGCCGCCTTTTTCTTATCAGCTGAACTATCATCGGAACTTGAATCATCACTATCACTATCACTTGAACTACTACTGCTTGAACTACTACTACTGGCATCACTTTCACTAATAACAGGATTTTTACGATATTCCGCCATGATACCTTTGTATGGTTCATTAAATTTCTTCAAACTCAACTTCATACGATTCAATGCTCGTCCTTGAGCAGGTTTTAACTTCTTAAACGTAGGCTTGTCAGCTAAACAACCATAGACATGATCTTCTAAATCACATAATATCCTAACAAGAAAACGTGGTATACCACCATTACTTTCAAATACTTTTTTCGATTTAATCATTGCTTTAGTTAAATTATCAAATTCTGTCATTAATGTTTTGTGATCATTATTACGCATTGCATTACGTAGTGACTTGACGTTTGATTCGAATGTTTCGAAGGCACGTGTTTTAGCGGATTTTACTACTCGTACTGATTCTTCCGAGTCTGTATATTTATGTTGGGTGGTGGTGGTGTGGTAAATGGGGTGAATGAGGGTGGTATATGTTAGATGAAATTATATCACAAGATGTGCACCTTAAAAATTACAACACAAACATTGCAATACACACACGCCACCATCACAAAAACAACGAGAGAGTAATAGAAACGCTCAGACATCCAAGGAAGTTATAAATAATGCTCCATGATCACATGATCAATTCAGCGGTTACTGTGAACGTTTATGGGAAAGGTCATCAATCATTGCGCTCTACTCTCTTATCTACTCTCTCATAATATATGTGATTTATACCACAGCACGCCCCTACGCCATATACAGCAGACACCCTAACAAATTATACACAACTCCACCCAAAAATATACCAAACAATACCAAACACAAAACAAACGAAAGAACTTACCAGAATCACTATCCATAACCCATCGATTATCACCAGCTTTATTATTGGCCACTGATGAGTCCGATGATGATGATGAATCATCTGATGAACTATCTGAGGATGATTCATCTGAATCTGCTGCCCAAAACTTTGACATTATTGTTAGTTGTTGTTTGTTTTGGAGGGGTTTGTTGATGTAAGGACAATATATATGCCGTCTGTTAGACCGCCTATGTATTGCAAGAATTAGTGGCTCTCAAGTCTCAAGCCAATCAAAAATTAGCATCGCCAAAAAATGAATAGAGGTATCTTTTTATGAGAGTAGGCCTGATTTGTGATTTGAGATTTAGTTGTTGCTATTATTTATTTATTTGCCACGGCTCTTCCTCCTAACCTAACAATATCTCTTAGTAGTAGTAGCAGCAGTAGTAGTTTATTAGCGATTAGCGTATCGATATCATAGATCAAAATGAGCAGCGGATTAGCAGGTCAAAAGAGAGCTGCACCAACTTCTTCTTATTCTTCACAAAATTTTGATGAACCTTCTTCTAATACTAAAGTATCAACAACATCACTGTCAACACTGGAGGATCTCCTACTAAACAATGATGTATTGAATAGTTTATTGCCATATCTAGATCCTATTGATCTTATGCATACTAGCAAGGCAACACGTCGTATTGCAGCGCCGTTGTTAAATAAAATTGAGACCAATACAAATCAAACTATATGTCATACAGAGATGTTTAGATCATTCCTGCGTAGCCCCCGGATTACTAAGAGTAATCAAGTTTGGGAAGAATTAACAACAGATACTGCTAGGGCTAAGATTGCCGGTCCGTTACGGCTATATCATATCAAAGAGAAGGCGTTGGAGATCGAGAAGCGATTTGCCATAATGAAGTATACAAAGTCTTATGATAAGGAGGATAGTTTAGTAGTCTTGTTTGATGATAAGGGAGCATATATTGGTTATTATAGATTCAGTTCGGAACAATTTTATGAAGACTATGTAACAAGAGACGTTATATCCGGTGGTGATCATAACTGGAAGAGGACGAGTCTTTAATTCGAGAGGAGGTACTAATACTTCAACGCCTGACAATAACAAGATAAAGTTGCTTTATGCCGACGGTAATAGGAAATGGAAGAGGCCTCATCGTGCACAAACTGATTATATGTGGAATGAAGGATGGCTAGGATCTTTCATCGGTAAGTCATATATCTATTTATCGTGTTTAGAAAAAGGACATATGATGTGTCCAAATTTTGTTCGTATATCTGATATGATAGTCTCCAATTCTTAGATCCACATGCAACATTGTTTAGTTCATTTCTTGGAGTGTTATCTCCTGTGGAGGCTTTGTTTGTTCTTATGCACGCCCTTTCATCCGATACTCGGGTGATATACATCATAACAATTTCCTTTTTCGACTCTTTTGATTATGACTTTGAATTGAATGACTTTGATGAAGAGGATAGTTATTATCAACGGGCAGTGGAACTACGTGAGAAGTTGGCCCAGGTTTCATACACTCTTACGGACGATGGATTTGGCAAACTAGTCGACATCATTTTTCGTGATAAACTCGAAACCATTATGTCATGTGGTGATAGTGACAGCCAGACGTCGGTTATTAGGACACAATTGAACCAGGATGCTATTTGCAAATCAATTGCTACTCATTATGGCTGGAGTGAGGTTGATACAAGGAGGAGAGAACTTGTCAGAAAATATTGTAATGGTGTGGCGGAGTACCTTCGTCAGAACAGAACAAATTCCGGCTCGCTCCTGAACTGAGAGGTGATATGAAGAGGTGATATGAAACACTCCGTAAATAGATACTTAGTAAATACTAATTGCCACATTCACAAACGAATTCTACTTTATAGACGCCCTCTATTATCTAAGTGTAGACCCGTTTCACATATCCCATTCTCAACATATAACCATCTATATCTCTCTCTACCTCACATCTACACCTTACATGAACAGGCCACCCATGCCTGCCGCATAAGCCATGGGCCGAACATTTGGATGCGGCACAGCCTCATACTGAGTAAACTTGGGTTCACAACTCTCCTCAAAGTGAATAAATGCACCCTTATTCCCCATACTATCACAATAGTTTGGTGCCGAGAAGACTGTAATAGTCTTACCGCCATGTTCTACCAAATATCCCTCGTCTTTCACTTCATGACTACGAACTAGCAATTGCAAATCATTCAACTTTAGAAATGATTCAGTAATATCAGGGCCAAAACTAAATCCAACACCACGCTTACTTGGACTTTTACCCGGAAAGGGTTGTGGATCAGCCCATAGCAAGTCACTCATTAATCCACTATTCGGTGGTTCACATCCTCTTTTAATCTTCTTAATATCATCTAACGTAACACCTGGCTCAGTTGGTAATCCACCATGTGTCACGAATACCTTATTACCAACAACACTAGCCAAAGGGAAATGACTAAACACTTCTAAGAATAAATCAAATATCTTATCATCATACTTGGCCTTCACCTCACCCTCAAATCCATATATCTTATTCATATTCTTAGTTTCATGATTACCACGATGTAAATGAATACAGGTTGGGTCACTTAATTTGAATAATAACATTGTTAGTATAACCTCTACACTGAACGATCCTCGATCGACAAAGTCACCATTGAACAAATATGGATTATTCGACGAGGGATAACCATTTATTTCAAAGATATTTAATACATCATAATATTGACCATGTGTATCTCCACAAACTGTTAACCTTGGTTTAATTGTTGGATCATCTTTGTTGGGACCAATTGTTGGTATTGGTATTTCTTGCAATGATGACATATTTTCATACATGTGCTTGGCACTGATTAAGAGGTGGGCTACATATCGTTTATGTATAACTTTTTGATTCTTGAAGTGTTCAATTGATGCCAAGACAAATTCTCGTGGTAACTTTCCTGGTTCAAACAGAGCTGCTTCTGTATCAACTTGATGACTTAGTATTTCGGATCCATTGGGATGTGGACCATCATAACTCTTTTCGATTAAAATTGATTCAGCTTTGAAGGTATCACTTAGTGGTGCGGCTTCCTCACTTAGGATTGCTGCCGCGAATGCTGCCTCGCGTACTGCCTTATCACATTCTGATAAACGGGTGCGTGCATCACGATCTTTGGGACGTAATTTACATACTGCACGGAAGTCTTTCCTTGCTGCCTTTGCTCGTCCAAGTGCTATATTGTGTGGTTGTGTGGTGTGGCGTATGAGTGTGTTAGTTTTGTGTGCATATCATGTGTACAAAATCTATATACTATAGATATAGAAATAACTTACCAAACTCGGCCGTACCACGTCGATAGTAGCCCTTGGGATATGTAGCATCAGATTCAATTGCATGTGTGGCACTATATTGTAGAAAAGTATTGCAATGAGAAACGATATACAAACAAAACACACACAACAATAAACATAAAAGTACGCACTCTTGTATAGCCAAGCCATAATTCTCAACTTTAATATATGCAAGTGCACGATTACTTAATATGATAGCATTGTCTGGTAAATGACTCAATGCTGTCGAGTAATGATGTATAGCCTCGGTGTAATGTCCTTCTTTTAATGCTGTATTACCTTCATCTTTGAGTGCTAGTCCTTTGGTTTCTGCCTCTTCTGCTGATTCTTGATGACTTAAATCTGGCTCGTCATCAATGTTTTTAATCTCTGGGAGCGCCTCTATTTCCGATGCATCTGCCATGATTACAGTAATTTATCTCCGATGTAAGCTCCTAATAGTTTATCATTTATTATTTATTGTTTGTGTGGTGCTGAGGGATACGAGATTGAAAGGAGTTTTACAAGTTGAGTAACAATAATTGTTACGTAGATTAATATAGTAAGAATTCGTCTATAATGCTTACGCAGTATTTCGCAAAATTTCTTAGCTAACCGTTATTTTCCTTATCTTCATTCACAATACAATATCTCAGGTAGTATGCCGACTGCTACCGAGACAAGACTGCCTGCCAGTGGCAGCGATCACAAAGCAATAAATAATGATAGAGAAGATTATAATGATAATGGCAGGCGTAAACTGGACGCTGGCACTGCCGTGCATGGTTATAATGATAATTCTCAACAACATGAACCATTCGTACGATCTCATACTAAAATATCCTCTATTGATACTGCTCTTGTCATTCATTCACCTTCCGAAGATAGTAGAAATTCACAACAACTACTACAACAACGTTATAGATGGGGTTGGGATAATGATGCATCGGTTGGGGGTAGCAATAATAACAATAGCATTGGTATTACTGACAATTTGTCAACAACAACTAATTGTGGTGGTGTTATTAATGCCAACCAATATTCGACTGCTAATGGCACATCCTCTCATTGTCATTATAAACAAGAGGACGATTCGGATATACCACACTTTGTTGATATTAAACAAGAGCACCACCCCCTCAATAATTCACAGCCTACGCAAGAAAATAGAAATAATGATAATAAAGCTAGCGGGATTAAGAAGAGGGACAAGAGGGAGAATAAGGATGATAGTGATGTTTGGTTAGATGAGACACAACAATTACTTAATAATGCTAAGAAGAGACGCCTTGGTACCATCCTAGTAGGCAATGCTGTTCACAACACAGAAGAGTGGATTAAGCAACTCCAAAACAAAAGAAACAATGCAAAAGGGAGGGGTTTAGGATTAAGTTTAGTTGGTATTTCTAGTAATATTCCGGATTTTAATCAAGGTTTTAGTAGTATTAATGATGATGAGGATTCTACCAAAGGAGTGTTTGGTAGTGTTGCCAGTTACAATGGGGGTACCGCCGATTTGATTATTACTCGTGGGGGTGCATTATTAGATGATACATCCACTACTCAATCTAATTCCAACAATACGGGGAATCATGATATGGATATGGATGATAGTATTGGAGGGGGCAGTAGCAGCGATACAAGTATGTGTGATTATATGGATAGTAGTAATGGACGAGATATGTCTTCTAGTGATACGGCTATACGTGATGACAAGGGCATTAATCGTGGTGGAGATGAGAGTATGGATATGTTGGCAGATGCCTCGGGCGATAATAGTATTGGACACTTTAGTGGTACGGGTAGTGGGGATTGTCGTGGTGGAGCTATTACGGAGGCTAATACGTCGGGAGATGATGACAGTTTTGAGTGGGGCACTCTTACAAATGTTGGCATTGATGGGATGGGTAGGGATTCGGATGAAGAGGATAGTATCGAGTCTTTACCTCCCAATCCTATCCGTCGGTCTCCCGACACGGTTATTAATGAAGATGAGTGGTTTAATTGGGGAGGTATTTTATATCTCAAAAGTTTTTATCCGGGCCTCTATCAACATAGTATAGAACAAACACAATTGCAACAACAACAACTATTACGGCGGCAACAAAAACGAGCATACGAACAACAACAAGATGAGCTCCAAAAGTATTCAAAATCATCGAATCAAATCCCATCTCATGAGTTATATGAAGCGGCACCCGAGGAGGTTATGCCTAAGCACATGGTTGAACGTGCAAAGAGCAGCCGATCTACCTGTGTTTACTGCCATAGTAGTATCGGCCAAGGTAGTGTCCGTGTGGGATTATTGGATGAAGTCTCGGGAGTGTATATGAATTACTGTCATTTAGAATGTTGGGTTGTACCCAATGAAGTCTTGTAAGTGGTATGCATGCTTGTCTCCCATGCGTTATAGTCTTTGCCTTCTCGTCTAACCATCTCTATGCCTCTTATACATGTTGTTTCACAGGGATGGCACTGTTGAGCTAGGTGTGGCAGAGGATGTCCCTTCCCTTACAACAGAAGAAGATAATGATGATATGAGTGTGGAAGAAGAGCAGGCTACCGCCGCTGCTTCTGACCCCTCACCATCTAGTGCTCATGAAGAGAAGATATCAGCTCCTCTCCGACGAAGTAAGAGAAGACGTGCATCAGTTTCAGTATCCTCACCTTCCGGCATGACCACTCGTTCTGGTTCTGTCCCCTCTCGGGCTGCTCTTGTATTCAAGAAGAAGACTCGTCTTACTGGAGAGACTGTTGCGGTTACTGGAAAGTCAGATAAGTTTCGAGATCGAAGTATCGTGCAGGAGATTGCCAAAAAGATGGGAGCTACTTTTGCAGGTCCAAGTGGAAAGGTCGATATACTGTTTGTCTTTCCCAAAAATGTTGGTGAAGGAACGAGAAAACTATGTATCAACGCTACAGAGAAGGATGAAAACTACTTCGTTGAATCTGCTCGTAAGGCGGTAACGAACTTTCCACCCGGATCAACTGCAGATGAGCAGCTAGATCTACTCATTCAAGATGTATCTCAATCTCAAACATCTGTAGTTAGGAGAACGAATAAGTACTTACGTTCAGGCGAGGTTTGGCATCAATGTCTTAACAAAGGAGTTAATCCAAGTATGAAAGGTAATGATATGAACCAGCCGGGTAGTAGTTGGGCAAATCTAGCTCAACGGTGCTGTGCAGGTAACTTCATTCTCTCGGCTGAGCAAATCGATCAAGGAGATGAGCTCAATCCTGAGGGGACATTCCCTCCAATGGAGTTTGAGAGGTTACCTTCAGTTGATGCTCATTCTACTGCGTATCGTCGTATCTGTATTGTCAAAGGATGTTATCAAGTACTCAATAATCAAAGGGGAGGTACATGTCTAAAGGGATGCTGCCTTAAGCATACAAAACAATATGGCAAGAAAGGACCTCCCAAAACTATGAAACGGACCAAAACTTATAAACGAAGAGACTTACAAATAGAGGTATCTACAGTCTCTACTGTTCACAAGATCACACAATGGACAACAAGGCGAAGACTATCTGATCGTTAGCCTTGGGTTTATGATATCAAGTACTATAATACAAATCATATTACGGCTTCCAACTCTCGTGGATTACAGATATGTATTGAGCACGGTAATAGTTTCAAAGATTGTACATTGGGCTGCCGGCAGTGCAAGCATGGAGAGAATTCTCCTCGCCGAGCATGTACTAAATGTCATCCTGGATTGAAATGCCGTACTGATGGGTGTGATATGATTAAAAACTGGAGAGTAGCATTCACTGCTAGTGAAGAAGTGAAAGGTCTTTGCTCGTATTGCATTTCGGATCTGACTGGAAACATGACTATTGAACAAATCAATCATAAGCACTTGATGGAGCTTGGTTACACCTTGAGAACAGGTTTCAAGCATCCTACATTGTCATACTTTGTCGATGGTACCATGAAGGGCAAGAGGCACTTTGATGAATTAAACTGGGAGAATGACGAGGGGAACTACAAGGAGGGGCATGATGGTCCTAAGTATATCACAGAAGCCCATCACCAACGAATGGAGGATATTCATTATGCAAAGTCAGATACAAGCAAGGGCTCTGGTGTGTACACTCATGTTCTCTTTTACTCGTCTAAAGTTACTTGATCTATCTAATACAACATCTTTCCTCTCTTTATCAAATACACAAGTATGGCTTCGTATGAACTCGGGATACAGGAGGACCTTGGACATGATACAGAAAGTCCAAAACCACATTGCCGCAAGTCGGCTTGACTTCTACAAAACAGCCACAGCGGAAGATGCGGGAGCCGATAATGTTATTGAATATCACGGATACTCGTTAGAAAGTAGACATGTACAACAGTCTTTGAATATGTGGTGGAACAACGGGAAGAAAGATGGGACTTTCCATGTTAGGGTCTTCGAGCAAGTATCTGACTTGGATGTAGACGCAGAGGATTTCGATGTTGAGGAGGCATTTGTTGAGATCAGGTACAAACGTGGAAAGAACGGGGTCTGGATTGAGAATTAATGAAATATTAGTGTTGTACATTGATTATATATCATATCCTCTTGCTCTTGATTCATTTTGTGCATAAGATGTGTCTTTTTATTATTTGTAGGATACCCGAAGATACCTCATGATCATATCCTTCGATCGAACGCTGGCGGAGAGATCTGGCTCATCGTCGACATTCTTGATTTCGGGTAGTGTTGCTGGATCTATATCGGATGAGTCTGTCATGATTAGTTGTGTATTAGAGGTTGTTTAGTATGCTAATAGGAGGCGCTTCGGTTCAAAGCAAACCTCATAAACAAAATTAAAATTGATGGACAGGAGAAAAATGTCATTGTTTCGCAATGAGCGAAGAAAGTAGTGGAGGGGAGGATAGAGGGGGAAGAAGAACGGCGTATACAAGTGGTTGGGAGTGTATCGTGTGTTTCAGTGTGCTTAAGGAGGATTAATCTTTTATTGAGTGTTCTACTACAACTTACTTGTAGCATCCCCGAGGCATATCGGGTCATATATGCTCCAAACAACCTCATCAAGAGAGCCTCTCCTCATCCTCTTACTTTACTATCTCTTTGTATCAAACACGAACCACATTGCCATATAAACTTTCCATTCATTGCTCTGTACTCATAAGTGGGGAGTCCACTCTTCACTACTCTAATCTAATGCTAATACATCTACCCCGCTTATCACACTACACACCAAGATACACCAACACAGAAGATGTGTCTAATCTAATACTAATACATCGAACCACTTTACTTCCACAAATAGATGATACATGATGCAAATACCAAGATACCAGTAGTCAATGCTCGGTATGGAAGATACCCTGCACTAGCATAACCACCGTTATCAATAAAGTTTTTTGTTTCATTGGATAGCTCTAGATCCACAAATATCACAGTATTATTCCCCATATCGAAAACGAGATAATAGTACTGGAAGATAGGAAATCCAAGAACGAATTTACCTGATTCACCAACACATTGAACATTTCCATTCATATACTGTTCAACCAACCAGAGAAGAGGCAAAGCGAGAGTAACATTCTCTCCATTAACACCATCTAGATCCATGTAAAGAGAGCCTAATGATTTCAACTCATCAACGTTGTTTGGGATTGAATTGCAAAACTCTTCAGAAAGTGGTAAGGCAATCCAGCTAATACCTGAATCAGTGTAGCAGTTTGGACACTTACTGCATAGATCAGTGGTAGATTGTGTAAAGTTCAGGCCTGGCACACGAATTGAATTGATTCCCAATTCATACCACTGATTCTCTCCACCACAATTCAGTTGTTTAGCAACATGAGCTTTCCCGTTGTTGTAGAATTGATTGTTCAATGCCAAGTCTCCGCCAAAGTAAATACCACGAGATGGAATAACGGTATCAACCTCTGAATCATACGTAGCGGCATAATCACAATACAAACCAAACGCCTTCGCTGTGTTATACCCAGACTCAACATCTTGTGCTAATGCCGTCTCAAGGGGAGAGGGAAGTGATGTCATATTCTCAGTAACACAGTTCCCAACCGATGTCTTTTGATCAAGAACACAAGATTCGTTCCACAAACTCGATACATTGAACACCGATGAAGATTCGGCAACAAACCCACTGTTGATTTTATCAAAAGCAACACCAGCAATCCCATCTAGCGGACTATCACAAGCGTAGAATTGATATGATTCCATTATTGTAAATATTGCATTGTCCATAGATTCGAGTTCATCTCCTTGATTATTATGGACCGCTACACTACCTTGATATGTTTGTCCAACATAAAATTCCTGGTCACCTACACCATCTGGACATGAAGTGGTTGCTCCACCGTCATATTGATTGCATTGAACATAGTTTATTTTGGTAATGTCGGTGGCCTCTTCTGCTAATGACTTGTTACAAAAGGCAAGTGAGCTCGAACCTGTAGAAGAGATGGTTACAGTTAGTGATGAATGTTTGAGAATTGAGACATATGATATGAGCAAAGGACAAAAACAAAGATACGAGCTTCTCTGCAACATAAGTACCTGTATCGACTAGCATGTTTTGATTCCGATCAACACCTGGTAAACGTAAATTGACAGTCAACTGCTGTGTGCCACTACTGCCACTGCTAAGAATATAGTTTAAAGGGAATGCAATGCCCGTGACATCTCCATTCTCTACCGATAACATCGCTTGATCTATGGCATTATCGATACGCTTTGCTGTCTCGGCTTGATTAAGTTGTAGTCTCCGATCGTTATTACTTGTTGTAGCATGCACACCACTGGTGACACGGTGGTTGAAGATTGCTAGCAGATTGGCGTATGAGTATAAGAGCTTCATTATTACGATACTTGATAATCTAATCTGATTTTGGAATAAATGAGTTGTGTGTATGTTAAATTCTATCCGTGGTTAGATATCGTCGACGACGGCCAATTGCAATGGTGATATGCAGACTAGATGTAGATATATTCTTCTAATTTGTCGCCAGTCAGAGAGCAGCTAGCTACCACATAGCTATCGTCATCGACATATCTCCTCTTACGTTTCTTTATGTCTCACATTTTTTGTGGTATCCACTGCTCTGATCTGTACAACTCCAGTCAATCATTCCAATGAAATTATCTACGATAAATCATCGACAATATACACTATTAACAACGCTCAAACAATATACCATATCTTCTCAATAATATAAGAAGGTACTCATAATATAATTGTCAATCCTCCGGGCATCTATCTGCGGACATATACACATATATCAATTAGATTGTGAGACATAATATATATCATCATAACAATAAAAAATTATCTACACATACACACAGCACAATCAAAATAATAATATATCATGCCAGGAAGCAACAAAACAGAACGTAATCGTCAACTAAAACAAAACCGTGCAGCTGGTATTGGAGATGAAACTGGTCGAATTCCCGTCCGTGTGAAGGAAGCAGGCACAATGCTAACCTGTGTTGTATGTAAAGCGGAATTGAAATGTACAAAGTCCAATACTGAAATGAAGAATCATGCAATGGGTAAACATGGTAAAGCAAATTATGAAGAATGCTTTGTAGGTGCCGAAAAGGTTGCTGCTGAGTTATTGGCAAAGGTAAACAAAGGAGGGAGTATATCCAGAGGAAAAGATGGTAGTGGTCAAGGACTTACTAAGGCAGAGAAGAAGAAGAAAATGAACGAAGGTTTAGATGATATGCTAAGTGCTGGATTGAGTGCTGGAAAGAAGAAGAAGGGAAAGGGAAAATGATTGAAACAATAACACAGAATATCATACATAAAAAAGAAAGATAATCATGCAATCTACATCCTCAGTCTAGACAAGTTTATCAAAGAGAAGACAAACGAGAAATGGGTTCATAATATAACGAAAGTTGGAATCAAATGCATCAGCTTTATCCCGTTCGTCATTGGTATCCAAAACTCTCTCTTCTATGTTAGTTATCAAGGCAGTGACTATCAGCATTCAACAGGCATCAACCTACTCTCTACCTCCTCCTTTGTATCGATGATTGGTGGTGTGTGTTGCAATAGATGAGTCTCCTCCTTATATCACTCCATACATATGTAGTATGCTCAATCACCGAAAAATACAATACATGTTGGGTATCCTTTTTGGTATCCTCCCCTTTTTGCTTTGCAAGATCACTCAACACTTTGATGTTATCGATCCCAGTTGTTACATAGCAGCCCTAATATGTGATTGCTAAGCGCCATGTGACAATCTATATAGTCGGCATGACGGGTGATTGTGCCATAATTCACCCTGAGCTTTAGTAGGTTTACTTTTTCCATCCACACTCAGTTACAAACATAACAATACCCAACTCAAAAAACAATACTAATGACTGCTCTTCTCCCCACCACTGCCTATGACAAGATCATGAAGTTCCTCTTCCTTTTAATTACTACTGCTCTCCTACTCCCCACCGTGGTCGCTGCATATGACAAGATTAATGGTCATAACTGTATAAGAAGTATGGAGGGAATGTTAGAATCAATGAATGATTTAGCAAGTTCTTCTAATCTACTTACAATTAAGAAGATTGGTCAAAGTTATTTGAAGAACAATGATGGACGCACTAGTAAGCAGTTTGATATACCAACTAACGGTCATGACATATATGCATACGTTATTACTGATCCTTCGGTATCATCGTCGAAGAAAGGCAAAGCTCTTTATACATCTGGTATGCATGCACGAGAGTACGCGCCCCCGGAATTGGCAGGTCGTTTTATCGAGAAGTTAGTGAATGGGTTCGGTAGTGATGCCGAGGTGAATATGCTTTTGCAACGAACAGAGATTCATGTTGTACTCTATGCTAATCCCGACGGGAGATGGGTAGCTGAGCGATACAAAGATCTATACTGGCGTAAGAATCTCAATCCCAACGGAGGGTGTAGTAGTGACGAAAGTTATGGAGTGGATTTGAATCGTAACTTTGCCTTTAAATTTGGTGATAAGTCTGGAGCCTCCGATGATCCATGTGATAGTGACTACTTCGGTAGTGGTCCTGAATCAGAACCAGAAACACAAGCAATCGTAAACTATGCAAAGAGTCTATTCCCTGAATCACAACGGAAAAAGAACCCTGAAAGTATGATGGATGAGCCATTTGGTGAAGAGATTACAGGTTTATATGCTGATATACATGCAAGTGGAGGCTATGTCTACTATCCATGGTAAGTGTAGAAGAGATATGTTCACAACTTATACTCATATCTTATGATCACACCTCATGCTTTATCTTCTCTATACATAAACATAGGGGGCATCAAGATAATCAATCGCCCGATGATGAGGCCTTACAGGCATTGGGGCGGAAGATAAACAGTTTCAACGATTACCTTTTATGGGCAGGTGGGCAGCCTGACTATTTGTACGCCGCTAGTGGCGATGCTTCGGACTTCATGGTAAGTCATATGAGTATTGTTGCAAATCTTAGGTACATATCATGCAAATGCTCACATCTTATGTCCATTCTTCTTAATTCTTGATAGTATGGTGCACTAGGTGTAGCATCGCTTGGCTTCGAGATAGGAGATGACTTCTACCAAGACTGTAGCCGATTTGATAAGATTGTTGAAATCAACATGCCAGCTTTAATGTATACTGCCAGCATTGCAAAGGCACCTTTCAAAACAGTCAAAGGTCCCGACGATTGAATCTTGATGTTAGTAACTCTAATAATGGAGAGGTTCAACTAACAGGGAAAGCTAGTGATAGTGAGATGGTTAATACCATTGTTGGTAAAGACTTTAGCGAGTTTACGACTGGTGATCAAGACATATCCGAAGTTCGTGTATACTTGGATGTACATCCCGAGGACTACACACCAAGTGATACGAGCTGGTTGATGGAACCATCACGAAGACGATTAGTTGATACTAAGGAGGAAAAAGGTTACACTCCAAAACGTACACGGACAGCGGCGGCAGTTGACTGTAGTTCATACACTGAAAAGAAGAAATGCAAAAGACATGGGGCTGTCTTACAAGATGATGGTACTTGGCTAGGCGTATCTCATATTTGTGAATGGTACACGACAGATGATATCTGTGGCATATCGTCCTCCATTACAGAAACTGGTGAGACCCAGCCTACTACTTCTCTAACAGATGGATCGATTAACATTGGAGAAGGGCAGTCTACTTCCAGCAGTGCCACGACGACGGTACTAGTGACAACTTCCGAGACCACAACAACAACACCAGCAACAACCGAAGCTTCTACCACTGCTACTACTACCGAGGCCACAACAACGAGTACAGTTACCAATGCGGCGCCACCGGAGTTTACTAGTGGAGATGAGAATGTTCAATTGTCAATTGATACAAACAATCTTACTTCGGGTAGGCATACACTATATGTCCAAGCAACTGATAGTGATGGATATAAAGGTCCCGTTTCGACTGTGTTTATTGATGTATCTAGAAGGAAATTTCGTGGATTACGTGGATTAAGATCGTAGAAAGAACATATGATTTGTATTGTATTGCTAAGTACTGATTGAATGAATGAATTGAATAAAGATTAAAGAAAGATATCTATACTACTTGCCTATATAGCATACTCGTCTATCCCTGTCTGTATATCATCTTTGCAAAGTCCTACGATGTCTCCTACGATGTCTCCTCCTCAAAGGCTTCATCAAATGCATAATCAACCACATGTTTTATGATAAAGTTTGTCCTCCTTTCATCAACTTTGCTCCAACCATAATGATTAACAATGTCATACGTAGTCTTACCAATAGAAAAGTTAACTCCTTCGGCCATCGCTTCATTTGGTATACTACCCCTACTATACGAGCATTCCCAATCCGATCCATAGCAATAAAACTTTACATCCTAAGCCTCTCGGGATCAATGCCATAATACTTGGCAGGGTTTAACTTCTTTTGAGGCATTTTTAGTAATCCATGGAATCCGGGAGCATCCACTTCGGTATTCTCTACATCGTGCACGAGATTCTCTCTCTTAACAGCCACCTTCTCTCCACTATCAGTTAACTTAACTGCAAATCTAACCCATTGATTCAACAAACTTGTCTATGGTTCCTCTCTTCCCATTCAAATCGGCACGGCTCTTCAATTCATCAATTATTACTGCCGCACCACTTTCACAAAGTAGACGTATACATCTATCATCATCTTCTCGAACTGGAGACGAAATCTTCATTCCGTCGTCTGTCCATCTACAAGTACCGAATATGCACAAACTAGAATCGCATGACATTCATGTGTATTGTTAATTGTTGTGTATAAAATTCATTTTGTATTGAGCAGAGTATTACGGCGATTACGATGGATGAGAAGCTTAAACATTACACCATATAATGTACAAGCGTGGCATATTAATATTAATACATAGTACATGCATATGTACATAAACACAAAATAGACGTATGATATGCACAAAATTTCTCACCAAAATCCGCGCACCAATCCTCTTGCCTATACTCTTGTTCAAGGATAGTAGCAGCTTTCCATTCACCTCCATCACATGTACCAAGCTGTATCAATCCGCCAGGATGACCACAAAATCGAGCCAATTGGCCCGTCATAATTTTTCTGGTGCAACT
>Ga0214478_100276_pt1 | contig 30423 bp, 25 predicted proteins | sample M1_20Mar14CPVII9_2_FD_178001 | JGI IMG/M metagenome (GOLD analysis project Ga0214478, IMG submission 178001) | Marine eukaryotic communities from Monterey Bay, California, United States - M1_20Mar14CPVII9sort6BwellD7 | ecosystem: Environmental > Aquatic > Marine > Unclassified | place: USA... | reverse complement strand
GTAAAGAACCAAGTAATACTGTAAAGTAGAGCCGTATATCAGTCTAGGGATATACAACGATAGTCTAGGCAGTCCCTAACGCTGCATACTATGTCGGGTAATGAACGATAATCCACTGTCGTTAACAGTGTATATAGTATCCAACTTCATCCCATTTCAAGACAAAGTAAAACTTGCATTTCTTGTGCTTGCATACAAATCTTACGCTTTTGCCATTCTTTGCCAAGGTGCCTGACACTTCTCCCTCCTTCTTACTCTGTTCGACAATGTAAGATCTTAGACATTTGAACGAATCACAACTAACAGCTTTAGATAAGTTGACAGGAGTTGGAAACTGTCTGGGAGAGAAGTAAAGTCTTGAACAGTAGTCGCTCCGGTGCTTATTCTGTGTACTCTTTAATTTGTCTGGTCCGGCTGTTCCAAAGTAGTTGCTAAGATGGATGAGTGTTGGAGGTTGTTAAAGGGAGAATGTGTCGAATGTTGTCGGGACAAGAGCTAGTGCTAAACCATGTTTTTGGTTGTTTCGAACTGTTTTCCATTCATCATCAATGAAGAACTTGCCTTTCTTCTTTGATCTCACTAGACTGGCTAATAATTTTGCACTGGTATTTGGTATTCGGTTGTTTGTAATCATATCATCAATGACCGACGCTTGTGTGCTATTGTTACTACTTTGATTATGTTTAATAACCTTTTTTACTGCCCATGATTTACTATAATAAGTCCCTTGCATTGGTTGTATGAGAGCACGGATATGTTTTGCTGTCTGACATTGACTCACATAATGGGAGGTATCCTCGAGGCTTAAACATTTCGTGTTGCTTGTTTTCAAATGCTTGTTGACAAAACTTGTTTAGGTCGGAATAGATTTGACTAATGTCGATGTATATCTTATTAATTGTTGTAGAGTGCTGATGCCATGGATGAGATGAGTATATTTCACTTGAGAAAAGGTTGAATGATTCCTCCATTGTCTTGTATGGGAAGTATCCTCTCTTCCGTTGGATGCCTTGAATGATGAAATCATTACCTGTTTTGACGAAGGTACCAACCATAAATTCCTTCAAATTATACCAACCAATGTCCTTAAACACAGAATCCCAATGAGTAGCATTAGACGTCTTAAAACGCGGTCCATCAGGATCCATGCCCGGATTTGTGACACGTTGATATGATCCATTCTTCTTAACAAACTCGTCCCGAAATATAGTAATTTCTTCTTTATTTTCTCCACCACGTTGGGCAGCATTCTTTAATTGTTTCGCATATGTACATAACAACTCTGCACTATCAATCAGCTCCCGAAAAGCAAACTCAACTCTCTTCTTCATCTTTTCTTCATTATTAAAATAATCTTTATAATATTCTTTATTGGAGAGTGTCTTTAATCCAGCGTTGGCAAGGTTGATTTGAGTTTCTAAGTAAAGCTGGGATTGGCACTTCTGCCTCAACTTGTAGATTGATGATGATTGGGGTGGAGGTGTAATATTTTTAACCACATTAAGATAACTTACATGGGCACCAATATTATGTCTCTCGCCCAATAGTCTTCTCAATTGTTCAGTTGCCGGCCAATCAACTTTTTTGAGGAGTTCGTTGTATTGTAATTTGTTTTCCTCTTCGTAGGGACCATTAACAACATAAGCATCATGCTTTAATACATCATTCACATTGAAAACTTTCATACCATCTCCAAAGTATCCCCCCTTTAATGTATAACAACCATCTTCTCCAACCGGAAACCATCGTCGATTAATCACATAGTAATGTTTGCCAGATGGTCCATCAGAGTAATACTTTATATTCAGGAGTCTCAAACAATCTCCTTCAAAGACGATATTATCACGTTTGGTAGGTGTATACGCTTTTGTGATAGCTTTACTACTACAATTGGAGCAAATACATGTCATCTTGATCTTATCATATTCATATTGTCGTAATGGTAAACCAAAATGTTTTAAACCATGCTGTATTGGAGAGGGTGGCGATTGTAATGTAATTCTTGCAACACGTGCGCCAACAAAATAACAGTGTTCATACTTAAAGACTTGTGTTGTTGGTGTAGGAGACGTTGAATCATCACGCTTTCGTTTAGCCGGAGATGACATGATATACTGATAATTGATAATTTGTGCCCTGAGGAGAAGTTAACGTGATAGATATTGAGCCCTCTTACTATAAAGGTATGCAGTTGTTGTAGAAGTATTGCAATGGCGGCATAATTCAACCTATGCTATCTCATGTTTTAGCATTGAGCCAATGTACGGTTTGTCGCCAAATGGTCTTTTTATTCTTAAATAACCAAGGCAGTGTTTTATGCATTTACCTGGCCTCTTTTTTGGGGAGAAAAGAAGGGAAAAGAAGAAGGGAAGGAAGGAGGGAAAGAGGAAGGAAGAGAGGGGAGAAGATTCAATAACACCATAGAAACATGCCAATCATCTCAATTACTATGTTAACTTGTACTGTGTACCCAAGGTGTTTCTCTTTGAGACATACGAGCTCTGATTTTTAAATCTGCAATTAGATACTAAATCCAACTATATTTTAGGAGTATGTGGTACGGAGTACCTGTTGGTACCGAATTATTTATACACTTATTGATAACAGTATTGCTGCTGTTGTCCAATAATTTCCATTGTTTTGCACTGACTTTTCATAACTACTAGCAGTCAGCTAGCTGCCAGAGGATCGTATCATTGGTATCCTGCACAATATATCCACCATCCGTCAGTGCACTTTGATATGCACCAACAACCTAATCGGCATACATCATTCAATCATAGAACATAATCAACTACTTCTACTCTACTAAATGATGTAATAACGTAACTCTAAATGCTGGGGTTGACGTATCAATATCGTATCCTCGATTCCATACCCAAGACGCATCAAATCATATCCTCAATACACATCTATTATTTAATCACGGAGCTACTTCATATTATAACATGTATTATCATCTTCTTTTGATATCTAATTTGATTGTTGTTTGTCATATACCGCGTATGTTATGTTGTTGTTATGTTGCTCCAATTATTGCAATTGTTATTTCTGTCTTTTCTTTGTTGTGTTGCAAAGTATGCTCCAGTTGCGAATCCCCTCTTCAATCTACTACTATAACTCGATTTTGTTTATAATATAATACTAAACTCATCATACCCCTCACCTTCTATATGATATGTATTATTTTATTTTCTAGTATACATGCACCCATATTCGTTAATATTATGCATCCAAATCGTATCTTATACCTCGCCACTAGTAAGCATCTCACTACTAAAATGACGTCATCAATAATTTAATATTGTCCTGTATTAATGTAGACGATAGTATATTAATCTCCGAATGTTGAGTGAGTGTGATCTATATCCGCGGGTACGTAGTATGTGTGTTGTTGTTTATTTTTTTATTTTTTATCATTTTTGATACCCTATCGAAGTTAAACTTAACTCAAAATAAGGATTGATATGCGCCATTGGATGATCATAGACCGAAAATATGATAATAGAAGACACCTCCATAATGATAATAGAGTATGGTATGTTCGTTACGATGACAATTGGGTAGGTAATAGTAGCAACGATTTACTCCTCAAACGATGCACCAACTTTGGAGTATATTGTGATACAACTACGATAGATGGAATATACCACCCATCGCCAGAATAACTACAATAAATACCTTAAAAAGGGAGGTATGCCGTTAACACTTGTACTTGCGTAGTATCAGAGCAAAGAGAGTCAACCTTCATATTGGCTTTTGCAATTGTGGAGTTTGGCTTAATCACGGGGACAGCACCAAGAAGAAAACAGTGAACCGTGGTAAGACTGTAGTGAAATTGATTCTATCTAATTATGCCCCAAATATATCCAAATTAATGGCGTGCTATATCAAGGTATCTTAAAAGGATACCGTGATATAGCACGTTTTATCCGAATGTATATAGCACATACCCGAATTATTGCATGCTATATACTGACATAGGCCGTGTATATCAGCCTATATCGTACATATCCCAAATATGAGCTATGATACTTACAATTCTGTTCAATGTGTAAGATACCTTTACACACCTATCCATGCTGATCACATGAGTGTCAACAGACATATGATGTCTTCATACACTACTTGTTACGGTACTACTACTATACCTACAAGCTGACTCTATACTAGATGAATACATCTACCATCTCAATACATGCCATGCATGTTATCATATCATCCAAACATACTAGAATGTAGTCCCATGAGGATACATTCATGGGTACAGATACTAGTATACCAGTATACTAGATCTTATGTCCATTGGCTAGTCTTTACAAGACAGCTCTCTGGTAATACAGATACAAGCGTATGTATCTTTGAGTTGAAGGTATCCTTTGCCTTTAGATACGCCCTTGCTTACTCAGCAGATGGCCACTCTGATTACAACTCTAATCTATATTATAATTACTTTACTTCTTAAACCTAATATACAATTATCATTCTAATCCAATAGATACTTCCGTATCAGGGAGTAATCCTAAGTCCATTCCATCCAATGGCTTAGGTCATATACATAAAACAGGTACATACATCATCCAGCTACCGAGTTCAATCCTCGATGGTGTTAGAATATTCTCTCGTAGAATTCTACGTAGGAACTAGTACCAGTATCCTTTGGAAAAAATAAAAAATAAATTGCTACAATTAAAAGTGGTTGGAGTTACTAGGGTAAACTGATGCTGTGTAAATGGAATGAAATATCTACTACTCTTAACATCATTATTTGATTTAATATATAGTAATTGCAATATGTGCTGTTTGTGATACAAAATAAATGCTGTGTTTGATAAAGCAATTCTATTGTTGTTTGTGCCATCTTTTGCAACTAACGACATACTTTGCTCAGCTTAATAGTTGTAGGCGGTGTGGGAGAATGACAAACAACAGCCACCGCCGCCGCCGTGGTAACACGCACATTAATGTAACATTAACGTAATAACATTCGTATACCGGTAGTGGCGATTACGAGTGGTGGAGAGATATCGTCGAATAAATGTTGATATAAAAATCTCCACTCAACTCAGTACAACTTTTGTGGTATGGTTGCCTTGCCGCCGCCTGTGTGGGATGCCTGTGGATGAACGCCTCAACAATAGACGATGGATAGAGAAGATGATGGCAAATGATACCTGCTAATATGCTTTGAAGGAGGCATGGGCATGATTATTTACCATACTACGCCTTGCCATGTATGTGTTGAAGATCTTTTTGTGGTTAGAATAATTGCGGTTGGGAAATAAAATCGGTTGGTCCTTTTTACAAGGCCAATACCGGCCGACCAGTATTATTCCTGTACTTTTTAAAGTCCATGCGCAAAAATATCTTCAAGTAGAAAAGTACGTGTTTTCCTCCCTATTGCGAAGCAACCTGTATTGACTCCCCTATGAGTTCCTAAGAGTTCTCTCTTCCACCAACCTCACATACAATTTAAGTTGCCTTGCGCCCCTCCCTCGGGCCCCATATTCCTGTTCAATTTATTGCAATGGCCGATCATTCGACATTTTTTTTGTGTAGGGCCACTATTCAAAACTCAAAATTTTATAGGATACCGCCCCACACTACAACTCGGGGGACGGAGGGAGGTGCAGACAAATTCAACGAGAACATAATGATAATAAGTACATAGAACTTCTTTACTGCGCAAGCAGGCTAGAAGCGACGCTAGTATTTTACTATTTTAGCATTGAATGCTTATACTTCTACAGGCTTCTACTATGTGGGTAGATTCATAGTAACACAAAGATAGTTCATATTATAAATCTCTTTGAATATCATAAACCGATTATATCTTTATTCTACAGTAGTTTGTTGTCAACTATTGTAGCTATAGAGTATAGCGTAGTAGAAGATAGAGGAAGATAGCGTCTGATGAAAGTCTTTAGAAGAAAAGTGAGCGACCTCAACTAGCTACCGGGTCATTCCAATTGGACTCTTCGCTTCGTACAAAGCAGTACGGAAAAGGGAGTACGTACGCTTTGCGAAGCAAAGATACCGGGTTGATGGACATGAAAAAAAAGGACAGTGTCCACTTTTTCCTAATTAAATTGGACTGTCCAAATCTTTAATAATCTTTAGTATGAATAAATTGTTATTGCACACATAGTGCGCTTTTATCCGCTTTCTACAGATTTTTCATGATTTATCTCTCTATACCAAATGCCTATCGCTCATTACCAGATGTATCCATACATTACTCTGTAAAAGATGTAGGTCTGAATACTGATTATCCTTCACATGAGCTACTTAATCTTCTGGTATTTATAGAGACAAGAGTAGTAGATGAAAAAAGTGCATTACACAGATTAGAAAACTTATTAGTCAACCCACTTCTTTAAGATCATGGCCTTGCCATCAGATACGACCTTTTCAACATCATCAGACGTCATGGAGGAATACTTGGTGAGGTCGACAGGGGCTTCCCATGAGAAGAATTTTTTGCCATCCTGTTCAAAGCTTTCTCTCCCAAAGTGGCAATAGGCCGCAGTTAAATTGTATTTAGGTTCCCGCAACTGTAAATCACGAGCCAATGCACCTGGTCTACAATCAAATTCCAACTTAACGATGTCTGTGATGGCTTTTGCCGAAAGTCCCTTCTTCTCAGTTCCGTATGTCTCAACAAAGAGAGAAAGGGGTTTAGCAACGCCAATGGCATACGATAACTGGACAAGAGCACGTTTACATAGTCCAGCAGCTACAATTGATTTCGCCATCCAACGACAGGCATAAGCTGCAGATCGATCGACTTTGGTTGGATCTTTACCTGAAAAGGCACCTCCCCCGTGCGCACCCCACCCTCCATAAGTATCAATGATAATTTTGCGCCCAGTCAGCCCGGCATCTCCTTGGGGGCCACCAATGATGAATTTCCCTGATGGATTCAAATGTACATGGCAATCATCGCGATTATAGATAGAGAGGGCACTATCACCACTCTTCAGGGTGATAGATTCTAAAGTCTTAACAATGACATGATCGTGGATAAGATCATTCATTTCAGCCATGGTTGGAGCAATTTGTTCGCTTCCAGTCCAAGCAGGACGGTTATCCTTCCCATCTTGCTCAGCTGACCGTTTTGCCTTGGAGGGCTCCGCATGTTGAGTTGAGATGAGGACTGTGTGGATCTTTGTAGGGACAACAGAACCATCGGCAAGCTGGTCATAGGCAATAGTTACCTGGGTCTTGCCATCAGGACGTAGCCACCAGAGAGTCCCATCTTTGCGGACGTCAGTAAGCTGTTTCCCGAGCTTATTGGCAAGAAGGTGTGTCAAAGGCATGCAGCATTCGGTCTCGTCGGAAGCATAACCAAACATGATGCCTTGGTCACCAGCCCCCACATCCATGTCATCTTTGCCAACATGAACACCACCAGCAATATCAGGAGACTGCTTGTTGATGCGCACCAGCACTTCACAAGAGTCACAAGATAGACCTTTCGATTCTACGGACGAGAGATCATCGACGAAGGAGCTAAATCCTATCTCTCTCACTTGTTCTCGAACAATCTTTTCATAGTCTAGGTTGGCAGCAGTGGAAATCTCACCGAAAACCATGACCATATTATCCTTAGTAGCAGTCTCACATGCTACTTTTGACATAGGATCTGCCTTGAGGCATGCATCAAGGACGGCATCCGACACCTGATCACAAAGCTTGTCAGGGTGGCCCTCATTAACAGATTCAGAGGAGAAAAGGAAAGAGCGTATTTCAACCATGATATATTTTTATGAGATCGTACATAGAGAAAATGATAAATCTACTCTATAGCTGTAAGTTAATATTATGCCTGTTCTACTTACAATAATACACAAATCATGTAAAAAAAAGAGATTTTCTAAATTTTTTATTATAGAAGCCATAAAGAACGTTTTTAGAGAGTAACCCAGTAAAGTTTCACTAGGGCTCCCCACTCCAATTGCTTGAACCCATAGTGGGCAGTTAACGGGTAAAGTTTCACTACGCCACTAAACATAAGAGCACTCTCAAAAGTCGATTGCGTTGTGCTCTCGTAGAGTAACATAGGACGGCGCCAATGGTCAAACTGTTGGATATTATTTGAGTTTGGTTGCATTTGGATGGGCTAATGTGGTTGGTTGGTTCGGAACGGCGACTTGGAGACACCACCACAGCCGTCAAAAAGGAGCTTTGACATGATTCCTCCAAAACATCACATACTCGTATTGTCGTGGCTCCTCATGCGGTGGATATCGTGCTACTCCCGATACGTCATACCCTCAATTAGTTATTGTTTGAGGGTAGGTGTGGTGGTGGGTTATTGTGACAGCGATCGTCAGGATATTTACTACATGATGTTTTGGTGCAATATATCCATCTAAATAAAGGATTGAGCTCATTATAATGCTTTCGTACGGAATTCTTTACGTCCCCAGAGTAGTTAATGGTCATAAGTATGCTTAGGATGCGTTGTGGGGTTATTGTGGGGGATGTTTCCGTTGTATTTGATGCAAAACGTCCCAATTTTCCTTAATTTTGGTCTCTGTATTGGTGATTAGAGACTATTATGTATATTAGGTTTGGTAAACGTGCCTGGTATTTATGGTTTATGTATTGAGACATGTTATACGATTGAGGAATCATATAGCTGCTTCAGTGGGTGTGGAGGGAGTAAGGAGAGAGGTACCAAACGAGCATGTCTCTTGCGACAGATCGTAACACATTATGTTGAAAGAATGGCAGGACAGCTCTCTCACATAGGAGATGATGTACAGGCAACGACTTCACGCCACGTGCTATTAAATAAGTATATAATGCATTTGATTAAATGAATCCTTATACTATTGTTTTCGATAACTGTAAATAGAATAAATAATAAAATGTGGTATGATTATGTTCCCACAACTTGTAGATAGTTTGTTCTCAACTCCATAACGTTCTCTTTGGTGAGTAATTATTAGAACCCATACTGATACATTGAATATATAACAGAAGTGGTAACACAAAGTAGCACCCCATTCGTTCTAGGCCTCTCCTAAATCCAATGGACTATATCACAATTCACAAACTCCCGCTTACTCGGAAGATGAATAGTGCCTAATAGTGCCCTCCCATATCCAGGATTAATGCATACGGAGCAACAGATTGGACGAATTGACTTGTTCACAACTATAATATAGTGATAAATCTACCCCTCCAGGTTCCCCTTAAGCATTGAAACGCAATAATATCCCATCCATATGGCATTTCAATCAATAATTCCTCATCTTTCCCAACCCCTAAATTAATTACAAAGTTCGTATTGTTACACGCTCCCAAACACCAACCCCACTTATCTCCTACACTTTTATCTGTGTGCAGATGTAGTCTGAGTAATGTGGGTATATCAGATAGCGTATAAGCGTTAGATTGACCAACAAATGAATAATGCATTTTTAAATAACAACAATTATATACTCACAATTGAGACACAAATTTACATCGCCAGGGTATCGTTGGGTAATATAAAAGATCATCCGGTCCATCTAATACTACTAAATGATCGGTATATGCACCAGATAATATCCAAACCCATCGACACATGGATATTGATGATATTCAATATAAAGTTGTGCAAATGTGTGATTTTTCATGCCTTGACTTTGAGAGAGAATTCGACCAACTTAACCGCCGTCCATTACAATATCGACCTACATCGATGTTAATAGACATTATTAGGCACTAGTAACATCCTTTATATTACTTCTACCACCTTCCGCTAATGAGCTAGAGCCTACGAGAGCAAGCACCATTTTGATGTTGATCCTAAAGTCATTTTCAGCTGAAACTCCTTAAATCGCGATTTACCCTATTTTGAGTTCTTGTGACACATTTGCCGCCGTTGTGATGATTACCTATGTAGTAAAGACTGCTCCACTAAATCATTGGGAAGCAGGTCTATCATGGTTAGATTCCTTCAACCTACACCGCCAACCTTTCGACAATCACTCATCTCTAAGTTAAATTCGAAATAGAAGATGCAGTACTTACTTTATTTGAAGATCTCATCGCAGTATGTGTGGAAGTTAATAAAGATCCAAACAAGCTCGAAGTATTCCTACACAGGAGTATCAGGAGAATATTGGGTGTGCCAATTTCTCAAGTGAAGGAGGAGAAGATTAGAAACATACATTGCGTCAAAAGTTCTACGACATCCCTCGTGTAAGGAATATGATTGCAGCTCGGCAAATGGACTTCGTCGGCAAAATGGTTCGAGGACCCGACCGTCCAACCAAGAGCATGCTAACTGCATGTTGTCCCAACACCTGTTTACCACAACTCCACAGTTTCACAACAAAGACGCCCTTGTCAAGAACGTAAAGTTGTTATTTGGTCAAGTTCATGACGTCAAATATGTGCGAAGAATATTGGACGGATTAGTTAGATGCCTACTGGATAAACGTGCCGAACTACCAGAACGGCCTGCAACATGGACAACGAGAACAGTGATTATCAACATCCATTTAATGATGATACTTCGCAAGATGATCAAATCAACATGATGACAGGCCTCCATCACTGCCTCGAAGAAGCAGAACAAACACCGCCATAATTTCACAATCAAACACAAATGATCATCAATCTCAACAGTAGTACGCTATTCAACGTCATTGAATTATTACATTCCAAGGACATTGCAGCATTATCAGTCACCTGCCGCCAATTCCGAGAAGAACTTAGAGCCGACCGAGGGGAATACGAAGAATACAAATTGGCAAACAAGTTACATTGGTATGAATCTTGGCAATACATTGCAATCAGAATTGAACGCTTGCACTACGAAGACAAGCAGAAACCCTTCGTACCACCACGAGACCGTTTGCTGTAACTTCTGTGGCGCCGAATGCAATGATGAAGGACAATGGACTAGCTTTGGCTGGACCAAGCGAGGATGACTATAAAATAAAAACTAAACGAGTACTCAAGACAATTACCAACGTCGCAACATCCAATCAAATAACCATCCCGAGGAAAATAGGTGATAGTAGCTATTGCAACAACCTCAAATTACTCATAAACGCAGCACTACAACAAACTCTATCGATGAAAATAGTATTACTCGATCTCGGTGGTTGGCCCAAGCCTAAACGTCACCGAATACATTACCTCTGGTTACAACTCAGATGGAGACAATTTCTCAAGCTCGTTTAGATGGGAAAACTGGAAAGATAGTACAAACAGATATTACCTCTCAGAGGGCCGCTGGTCAACAATTGGTGATGAACTTCATCCAGAAGGCAGTGAGGAGTTTGATACTGAGAGTGGTGCAAATTCATTATTATCCAACCCCGAAATACCGGTATCTTGTATTTCAAGGTAATTAATAAGATAAACAATAAAATTAACGAAGAGTTAGCATACAAATTCAGTTATGCATTAGACAAACACACGTGGTTACTACTTATAAATATGAAAGTGTGAAGAAAAGGGTATACTAAAAGTTTTAAAGTCATGTAGGGTAATATTATGACTAAAAACTTGCTTTCCTAAAATTTATCTTTCCTATTTTTTACTAATTACAACCACCCCTTAAACTATAAAGGCATAAAGAACTGATTTTTCAGTGTATGCGGTCGGTGGCACCCCTTCCGCGAGCGGGGGGTAATGGTGGGCGGGGAACACGTGGTGAGGTAGGTTGAAGCATCAAGGCCTACTAGAGAGACGGCTAGCAAGGAAAAATCCTCATCATTAGGCGCACCTTCTTTTGCTCTGCTACTATGCAGATTTAGGTGTAGAGTATGGTATGCGGACCTACCAATATGTAACTATTTGATACGTTACAAATTCGTGGTATCTGATTCATCAATATCACTCCAAAGTTACCACACTCGATAATAATAATGATGATCAATTGCTGCGCTCGAAGGTAAAGCGTAACAATATGGATATAATTGTAGTGGACGCGATACCACTTTTAATAATTGATGTTAGCATTTATAAATGTTGGGCATCGTCAGTTGTTGTTGCATGATATGCACTACCAAAAATATTTAATTTATTGATTTGATGCCAACAAACGAGCTACCTATACAATGATTCCGTCACCCAAAGCCCATCTATAAATACAAAAAATATTGTATATAAACTACAAGGTTATTAGATCATTAAGGTATGAAAATTATATTTGAAGTAGATTTCGAGTAGGAAGAATAATTGGCTCTAGAACATCCTAATAAATCTGCACGAGAGTTTTATATTTCCGCCCTGTCAGCTCCCACAAGGAAAGAGTGTAGCCAGCCAACGAGCTATAACAATTTGTTAAGTAAAAAGCAATTCGACTCCCCTGAAACCTATTATTTCCTAAAACCAATTATTCTTGCCACTCGATTTGCTAGCGACAAAAACTATTATGACATAGATGCAGTCTACAACCGGCTACTGAACCATCAGTTAATAATCAATTAAAGTTACAATTTAATAAATATAGTAGAAGATGTACGAAGAAATGATGCTGCAATTGTCACTACAAGGTAGTATAAACAATCCATAGTATTCCGAGACAATGCGTCTTGACATTCAATAGAGATATTGATTTAGATTGGTAGATATTCTCGGGAGGTAGTTGGACGTTATAGAGTATATACGTTCTTTGCTGTACGATGTTGGGTAAGATATGCTATAAGATGTGTAACTATCAGCGGAGGAGATTTGATTAGAATGAATGGATGAAAGAAGTAGGTATGTCTCTAATCTGTCATTAACGCTCTATGGGTGAACATGTTGTAGGTGAATGAATATGAAACGTCATAGCGTTTTGGTTTTGACATGCCTACTACTATAACCTTCAGGGGATGGAGTGGAATGCAACAATTACTTATCATGGAGGTATTGGAAAGATACAGGCAAGGATAGGCACGGAATATCCATTAGTATTTGTTAGTAGAAGATAAGAGAGAGTAGAATATATGCACTCTTCTATTACTATTCTCATATTAGGTACCTAATAATAAAGATAGATGAATAGTATTAGAGATAGTATTGTATAAGCGCAGTATGATTATAGATAATATACATCCAACTACTAACGCTTGTCTAGCTTAGTTCATAGCTGGATTAAAAAAGTTGAAGTTTGAATTCTAATTTGTCATCATTCTACATTTGATCCTCGCTTTAAACCGAGCCACAGATCAATCTGCCTGAGCAATCGCCAGTTGTATTTTGGTGACAAGGACCTGAAAATAATTTTCTCTGTGTTGAGTTATAAGTTATAACCATGATGAGCATCGTAGGCCTAAACTTCTTTTCTAAACTTAAAATCAACTTGTGTATACTCATATCAAGTGCTTATTTACTGAGAGAATAACTTCCTACTCACTAATTATACTTGGAAAGATAATCTAATGTGTATCCACTCTCACATACCCAAGAAAGAAAGTTTTGAAGTGGCTAGGGTAAGTTTTCAATGATGGATTTACAATGCCCCCCTAACAATGACGTCTTCGTTGGGACTATATTGTCCTGTAAAGCCTCCGCCAAATCATCTAGATAATATTCAGGGTCTTCCCCTCCACACCCTGCCAACCCACTCCCGCGTGATCCCAACCGCACACTATCCCATATTCCTCTCCCTAAGAAGTCGACTAGATCCTTTGAGTTGGCAAGCCGAGAACTGTCTTGTAGAGGTATTTCACCTGACGTAGGTGTGTTCCATGCAACTTTTGTGGCTTCATCTGCAAAAAATACAAGCCCCCCAGTTATTGATGCACTTCTTAAAATATCTTGAGCTGCCGCTGCGGCATATATTGGATCGTAGTAAGTATTAACCCCCCCTGCACCGTGATTAGAACGCTGGTATTTCGCCATTCTATGAGGTCCCCCAACTACTATTGATGATCCTTGTGAGCCCATGGGCACCATGGTTTGTGAAGCAGCAGAAACTATCGCTTCCCGGCGCGAAAGCTCGGCTTGTTCAATACTATACTCAATCAGTCGTCTTTGACAATCATTTTCGTCAGTTACATCCAGTTCGACACAATCTACTGACTCTAGGAGTTGAGTATTGGATGTTGCATGAGGGGAGGAGATAGGATTAATTATTTCACCTAGCGTTTGTGCATCTTGGACATCATGAACAAGAGTGTCAGAAGAACTACTCCCTAACTTAAACGAGTTGATTTTCTGGGACTCCTCTTTGGAACAATTAGAGCATAATTGACCCATAGGAAGTTTTCCTAGAATAGTACTTATGGATCAATATTGAATGATGATAAACAAATAGCACACACGACAGTTTTCATGTAGTTGGAAAACTCCTTTTTGGTAGGTTCTGTCAATAGTTTTTTTGCCTACTAATTTTGTGTCTAATTTTCATCTGTCCGTAGTAAAATTAGGCTTTGACCACCAGTTATTAACAGACCCGAAATTCCTTTTCCCTATTTTTTTATATCCCATAGCTTGTGGTCGACTGCCTTGCAAGTTTTAACTTACGAGTAATTTCATACTCATCAAGTTCAATTGTAAACAAGTCAAGTCGTCATCATACCTTTGTCCAGCTTCCACTTCCAAGAGTAAGAGACAGACTTTCAAACATCATTCTGTCAGATCTCTACTGTCGCTGTCCTTACTCTAGGGCTTTATTCAGCTCGTGTATGTTCTAACTGAGTTTATCTAAGTTATTTGAATCTACCAATCCAAGCTGAATAATCGTCTACGACAATGAATCAGTACTCTCGCCAAGTATATCATCAACAATAAACGAGTCTCATCTTCTCAATTTCTAACATCTGCATCCAAGACTCGATTCCAAATCTCACATCAAAGTAATATTCTTCCATTCTTCCAGCAAACAACAAATTGGTAATCAAGTTCCAATTTGTCATTTCCTGAGGTGGAGTGTAGCAGTATGAACTGTGTGTACAAGCTAAAGCGTAGCAGCGTAATCTGTGTGTACAAGCTGAAGCTCATGGTACCCCAAAAGTACCAAAACCGTCTTTGTTTTCTATCATAATAAGAGTGTAATAAAAGTAAAAGTAAGTCCGATCAATAATAAAACCGTGTAATACAGTCTCCTTCGGGAGCACTGTTCTAGCTTCTAGCGTTAATCGCTACAGGACCATAATTTTTCGGTATCTTCCTCTTCTTACTACGTACTAGTAAGTGCAATAATTTATTTACTGCCTCTTTGCATTGCAATAGTAGGGGAGTAATCAACTATCAGTTTTCCCAATAGAAAACTGTGAAGGGGTCTACTGGGGATATGTTTATTTGACTGTCACAAAAGTCCCGGATACCAAGATCAAGACCAAAAAGACAGATATCTCATAAAGTTTTAGCTATCCGTTCAACACAATCTCCATCTCTAGCTACGTAAGATTGCATCCTTAATCACGGCGATGGCGTATGATAAATAGATGTAGTATCTCTAAGATGCCCACTCAAGCCTACATAATTATGCAAAGGTGCTAAGTGCTATCCTGCATTGAGAAAATGATTTCACGACATAATAAATAATAAATTGCAACAAAGAACCTCTTCTTGCCATCACTTTGATCTTGGTCTGTTACTGTTAAGTTTAAGAGTGTGCTTACAAGTTTACTTGTAATTGGCAAGTTTTTGATTGCAGTCTATGTAGTTTATACATGTGATTAAAAGTCTAAGTTTAACATGTCTGTTTTTGGTAATGATCTACTTAATTTAGTACTGTTGTTTATTTTGCTGATGATAAACTTCATCTGTAAACTTAGAGCCAAAAACCATTGTGAATTTTGGATACCTCTAAAAAGATACCCTACGTACACCATCAGAACTACTCTTACTGTTGATATGAGGCATTTATTTTGACTTTGAGGGACATTTTTCTGTTTTTTGGGGCATTAATTTCGATTGTGCATCTTTAATGTACCTTATCATATTACAAGCCCCTAATCATATTTAAAATTCGATGTTTATCAAATTATGCCCCTTGTTTATTTTATTTTTTAGACCGTTGTGGCTCTGATATGTCCCTTAGCTCAAATGACATATGAATAAAAGGGGGATTATTGACCAACTTCTTATGCCCACTCAAACTATGCCTCTCAAAATCACCATAATAATTCGATGTAGGGCATATGCATTCGATTAGCATATTATTATTTTCCACCACGTGAGCAGGAGACCAACAATTTCACACATAAGGTTTATCTGTTTGGAAACGTTCCCCTTCTACTATTAAAGTTATTAGTATTAGTATAGAAATTAATCCCCTTATTGTCAAGATTGGTCAATGCTGTCTGCCAGCATTGAAAAAAAGTGATAGATAAGAAAGAAGGACACTTTAAACGTCCACCATCTCAGTTAGAAGAATGACTTGGTCATTCTATCTTTGCTCTCTTGTTGTTGAGAGGCTGATTAAGCCACGGAGACATCAGAGATTGGGATCTGTTTACTTCAAACTCAACAGGTCATGAGTAAACTTTATATTTTATCAATAAACTTTATTGGCTGTATATAAACTGTACTGGTTATAATAAACTAAATAGTTTGTTATAAACTTATATGTATGTTGTAAACTTTTTAGTTTATTGAAGATCTTTTTAGCTTATCTGTAATCTGTTTATGCAAACTTTTTGTAAACTTCATGGCTCTTCCCATTTAGAAAGGACACCCATGAAAAGATACCATGTACATGTATCTAAATCTAGCACGCGCCGCTCTCTCTCTCATAATTTTCTAAGTGCCACAACAACATATCATGTGATCAGCCCTACTATCGATCGACGTAGCAGATATGATATTCGTGATGATGACGATCGTTCAGCGCCATCATTTAGAGTTGGTATGAGGTAAGAGACGACGCTTGAGTTAATTGTTGCATCTCGTATGCCCTTTATTTATTGCAACAATCAGTTGATGTTATATCGTTGAGGCAACTGCCATCTCAACAAACAATGGACGATGCCGCTGACCGTCGTATATCAACCGGTGTATTCAATGACGGCGAGAAATAATAGAAGTGCCGTTGTCATACTTATACTCACCTTCATCCATTGCAATATCTCACAGGTATAATAATAGTTGGCAGTTGCAACAATTGATGAGATCGGTGAGTGATGTGAAGCCTATACGGCAGTGTTTTATGTGCCGCTTGTTTCTATTATTGAAAATTAATATATAATCTATTTATCGTTGTATCATCAGACTGTGTTTGATGAGTATCGATGATGCTAGAGCCGCCAGCATATCCCATAATGGGCAGTGGGTGCAACGACATTTTGACTTAGTGTATTTTTTGGTGAAGTGCCTGGATTTTAGTGTAGAATCATGTAAAATAAATTAAGATACCCCCATCTCTTTATTGCGACATATAACCTTCTCAGAAGAATAAATACTGGGTCGTTTTCACGTTTGCTCGCCAAAAATTACTATAGAGTTTACCAAAATCACAAAGTTTATACCAAAATAAAAAGTTTGATGTAAGCAAAAAAGTTTATGAATAGTTTTTAAAGTTTATAAGAAAACTAAGGTGTGCCACTAAAAGTTTACACAAAAAAGTTTAACATAAACTGATACCAATTTCTGATGGAATCTGTTCATAAACCCTCTGAAGAGACAATATACCGTCGAAACACTACTCTTTGTTAGGTTGAACGCCGTGCTACTTAGATTGGATAACATCCATATTATACATAGCCCAGTAAATATAATCCTGTTAGTTTATTGGTTTAAACGGTCATCTCCCCCTTTACTATAAAACTTAAACTTTGATCTTGGTCTGTTACTGTTAAGTTTAAGAGTGTGCTTACAAGTTTACTTGTAATTGGCAAGTTTTTGATTGCAGTCTTTGTAGGTTATACATGTGATTAAACGTCTAAGTTTAACATGTCTGTTTTTGGTAATGATCTACTTAATTTAGTACTGGTGTTTATTTTGCTGATGATAAACTTCATCTGTAAACTTAGAGCCAAAAACCATTGTGAATTTTGGATACCTCTAAAAAGATACCCTACGTACACATTTTAGAGGTCCACTCCTTCGTATTGCAATTGCAATTCATTATTATAGATGATGATATGCACATCACGTTTATCGACACGATGATGATGAGAGGTGAGTACGTGTACTATATGTAATCGGCATGGCCATTGCAAATCGATTAACTACTATTGTTGTAGAATACTAAAAACCGTATTGACGTTATGCCAACCCATTATTCCTATAGCTTGGTGGCGGCGTGGAGAGGCTGATCGACGTTGCACATTGATAATAGAAGGTAAGATTTTGTGGCTGTGTATATTAATGATTTAAACTACACCAACTAACCGTATACCACCTCATCGAACGATAGATAATACACCTGCTGCATACAATGGCTAGTTGGAGGATAGATAGCGGCGCCTCTGTGTTGTACTAAGTAGTAGGCAATTAGTAGTAGCATAGTACCTACTGAGTGGCGAAAGGAAAAAATGGTGAAATTTGCACGTAGTACTAAATTGGTACATAGTCAATTTATGATTCTCAGTGAATAAATACCTAGAGCAAATGAATTCGATAGAACCCTTAAAGTGCTGGATTAGTACAGCCCCAATGTTCAATAAAAACAGGGCATTAATGTCCCAAACTCAACTTAAAAACCAAAATGAAGGGACATTGTAAGGAGAAATATGGGTCCACCTCCGGGGCATTAAAGTCCATCTAAATCAGTTGATCTATGGGACATATGAGTACTTCTCATAACTCATATGTTGTCTCAATAACATACGATGGCAGTTGCAACAGTCGATGACGTTGGTAAGTGTTGTGAAGCCGATACGGCTGTGTCTTATATATCGCCCGTTGTTTATATTGCAAACTAACCCAATCTAATTATTGTACTTGTATCAATAGACTATGTACATCAAGTATTGTTGACGCTAGAGCAACTATTTTGATAGTAGTAGTAGAGTAGTAGGGTAACGACTTGGTGTTATTTTTTGTTTTGTACTTTGCGTGTGTGTATTCTAGTGCATGTAAATAAATAACTAGCATCTCAAAATGAAGACATCAGTAATAATTACCCAAGAAACAACTGTCAATTTAATACCACTCCAGGACCTTATTCCTGCTTTGGCAGGGTGCAGTTCACCTGTTGTTGAATGTCCACTACCCCTGTGTTGTGCAACCTTAATTCTTTCTCCCAGTAGTGTTTGGCACAAAGTTTGCTCCTAAGTATATAATGATGCATCCATCGTGTGTGCAGTGTGCATTTCCTATCAGGATATCTTCTCCCTCCATGACAAAAACAATATTCACCATTTTTGCCAACTCCATTGCTTCTGCTCAATGCTTTACAACCCTCAACTACACACTTCATCTTTGGAATATATTTTTCAGAGACCTGGTTATGGTTAATATCAAAGATTTTTGGCAACTTTTAATGTTTACCTCATACACTGATATGTAAACATTTATTTTGCAATGTAAACAATGACTTTGATACTAAATATAATTTTGTTATGATCAGCAAATGTATGTTTACTCAGCAGCATGTAAATTTTACTATTTGGATACTAAACCTTCTCATGGGTAACTTCAAATGTCACATAGAAAATCGTTGTAAAGTAAGTGCAGCCGAGTGCAATTTTCATATATTATTTTAAAATTTCTAAGTGCTAAGTTGACCGTTACCTTTGTGTATTTTCTACTACTACTATCTAACCTGATCTAACGTGATATAATAGTGTCAGCATATCTCTATCCATACTCTCGCTCCATCATAGGCTTCACAACACTCACCGATACATACGATTGTTGCAACTGTCAAATAAGAATATGAAGTTGCAATAGACGGAGGGCGATGAGTTTGAGATGCCACAACAACAACAACGTTATCCCTAAAGGCAAAGATTGATTGCAAAAAGGAACAAAATAAGATACAAAGGGCATCTAATTCTAATAAGATAAACATATGAGTTATTCATAAAAATTAAGAGCTGATGAAATAGATGCCATATATGGTTTAATAGACATTGCAAAAGGCAAAAACGTCAAAGAGGTATGCACCACTACCAATACTACTGCTAAGAACAAAATGAAGCCAAAAAAAGAAAACGAAAATATATTCCAAAGATGAAGTGTGTAGTTGAGGGCTGTAAAGCATTGAGCAGAGGCAATGGAGTTGGCAAAAATGGTGAATATTGTCTTCGTCATGGAGGGAGAAGATATCCTAGGAAATGCACATACCATGGATGCAATCATTATATACTTAGGAGCAAACTTTGTGCCAAACACTACTTGGAGAAAGAATTAAGGTTGCACAACACAGGGGTAGTGGACATTCAACAACAGGTAAACTGCACCCTGCCAAAGCAGGAATGTGCACTTCCCTTGTTCAAATACTTATGTTCAATGTTCTGCCCCGGTTTCAAATGCACTCTGAATTGTAATTCTGTTAACGACAGGGGATTTATTGTTCATTACCCACACAGCAACAGCGCGGAGCATATCTAGACTATGGTGTATATCCCTAGATCATATACATTTATTACCTTACAGTATTACTTGGTTCTTTACAATTATTCCTACTATGAAAGGTGTACATTCCTCAACAAAATAGCGATTCATTCTTGCTTAAACGAGCGCAAGATTCACTTGAACATTCAACAGAGTATCTAGAACACTGATATAACATAATAACAAACGGGTGTCTGTAACTAGGTGGGATGATCAGAATGGCACTGTCGTTGTCACTCCCCTGTCATTCTAGGTCTTACCAATCTTAAATTCTTTCATTACGTCAAAGGGACAAGTGAATGATGGTCCCACATAGTTCATGTTTGGCATCTGTCCAAACATATCGATCTTTATAGCTGCAAATCTGTCGGGGTCTCCAAACATAATCCCTTTTGCAATGATCCTTGATCCAAAGCCGTGTATCCGCATGAATTCTACCAGTGTAGGTGAAGTACTAGTGTGTGTTCACTATTCACTGATACGCGCGTTGTCGTGAGTGTAGTTGTGCTAGGATGACTTGATAACCATGGTGAGGTGTTTTACCATGCTGTGTTGGAATGCAAGCTGCCTAATGCGTTGGTTAAGCTTTGCTTTGGTGTTTCCTGATCCTCCTGTCATTACTTGATGGACGTTGAGTCGGTGGGCGATCTCGTCAGATCTAGGCCCTCGGTAATTAAGGACTCGTTATGTATCTGGAATGTCAGTTTTCACTTGGAAACTCATTTTGGATCCACCCTTTGGTTGAACTATCTGTCTATCTCTTGCTTTTTCTTTTTTGCTGCATGGTATCCGGTATCTTTTAGTATCGTGTCTCGTTGATCATCATAGTGCACCATGATTATGTTATGATATTGTCATGATATTGCCAAGATATCATCTGTGATGTCATGCCATGATATCAGTGTGGTTGTCATGCCATGATATCAGCAACGCGATATCATCATCGAGTTGTCATGATGTTGTCATGCCATGATATCAGCAACGCAATATCATCATCGAGTTGTCATGATGTTGTCATGCATCACGATGTCATGCCATGATATCATTGCTATGTCTTTTTAATTTTTCATATATCGTTATCAAATTTATGCAGTTGATTGTTGATTGTAGTGCCTTCTATTGAGATCAATAGAGCTTAGAGCATATCATTATTTCTATTAAGTACCGCACTAATCATTTTAAAATAGTCTTCCCTGTTGCCTCAATTTATATTATCATTAGCATCCGGATAGTAAAGCTAATCCATCTAACGTCTAATCATCAAGATGTATGATTGATACGGTCGATTGTTGAATGAGGTGTTTGCAATAGAACTCTATCATCCCCCCACGCTCTACTTACTATGATCGAGACATATTGAACTGATTGCCTGATAGATTCATATGCAGCACCCGGCTGTGCATTATTAATAACATCTAAATTGCCTATTCCGTCTAATCACCGAGATATGCAATGGTGGAGTGAGTCGTCATACACGTAATGTGCAATAAAGGCTTATTATTATTGTGTGGTTGTAATTGTAATGAATCTTTTGTAATATTCACTATTGTTAGCACATAGTAACAGCGGCAAAATAAACCACCAATACTATTGCAGTAATATTATAGGGCATCAATGATCTGCGGTCGACGGTGGCAGTTGGATTGCGGCTAGTGGGCGGCAACTTTCTCACAAGCAATGAGCGTTAGAGCGTTTTATTGGAGGCCGCTTGGTGGTTGTCTTTCTTTGACCATTTCATTGGAAGGCATTGGATTTCTCGCGTAAGATTAAAAATCACAAGCCAATAGTCTGTGAAAACTGCTGCCGATAGGCCTTGAAGTTCTACTTCAATCTAAAATACTTGGCACAGCCACAGCTTGGCACTTAACAACGGGTAAACTGCACCTGCCAGAGCAGGCATAAGACATCTACCAAGCATAGATAATCAGTTCGCTTGTCACACAAATCTTAATTAATTGGCAAGGATAATATTAATATGGTGGTAAGTAACGATATGTTATCACGTGTGCACTAATCTGGGAGGAATTAGAACCATCAGAAGAGAACCATTAGGAATAAAAACCCCAAACAGTTTTTAATACGCAAGATACGGGAACCATTTGTAATTCCGTTTCTTGCATAAAGTTACGTAAATGCTTATTGTTACGGCTCACATTACCCAAGAGAGGGGTACGTAGTGGGGTAAGAACATCTATTGGATCGGGATTATGTGTCTCGGTAGGCACGCGCTGGTGAGGCCTACAGCCACGTCTCTGGGGACCTCATGTGCTGTTCTGTTGGGGAACACCACTTTTTGACGTAGCGGAACCCAGCCACTTGCTTATACGTCTATGGTAAAAAGAAATAATTACACAGCCCTAATAATACCTTCGCATTTATAATTACACACGAGCTAGGAGGACGCGTGGCAAATGGTTCCCTTTCAATGGTTCTATTTCCACTTTTATGTGCACTATAGCAAGTTTTGCAATTTATCTTTGTTGTAAATGTTCACAATATATATCTAACATCGTATGTACATTCTCAGCATCATCCTTTTCATATTTCCACAAATCATAAAGAAAATTACACAATAAGTTTATTTTTGTGTACACATACATCTGATATTAAGACGGCATGCAACAACAATCGACGTGCAAAATATCAGATCTATTATCACTACTGAATATGGAAACAACTGAAACATTCGACAGCTACTCGTGAAATCATAACGTTTGCAAATATATACCAAGCAAATTAGCAGAGCAAATACAAACAATATAGACAACAACACAACAATCAACCACTATCGTGGCAGTATTACAAACAATACAAGTTGATCGCAACAATCAACAATCTCCAACTATCGTGACAGTATTGCGAAATCGTGTAACAAAAGTTGCTTGCACGGCTGTATCTATACAACAATCAACCACTCAAGTGGCAGTCAGTTTTCACTTTAGGGAATACTCCAAAGGGGTTTGGGGATTGTGCTATCTCTCTGTCTGTCTGTCTGTCTGTGTAAAAATCACAGGATGCCAGATGGATATCTTTAATTTGAGATGGTATCTTAAATTTGGTGTTATCCAGTGGCAATAAATTATATCAATGCAAAGAGGCCAGCATTATCCGTTGACTACTGATATATATCTACCACGCTTTATACATCAATATTGGTTGTTTTGTTCACTGCCGGTAGCACGTCGACCATCGATATCTCACCAATCGTCACATAATCACAACTGAAGATGTAGCACATGTCGTTAACATTACATATCATCTAATTATTATTATCCATCACACAATAAACTATGATATATATCGATACAATCCTACATCATCATATCCGCCGTTGCCCCTATAATATCATATCTATTATGTTTCAATGCTTCGAATACGACGTAGGGGGTATCGATCGTTGTACTGCAACCCCAAATTGAAGTACATTGTTACGACAATAACCTCCCTCTATTCATTGCAATTAAATGAGATACATTGCAATAAACGGCATAGACGATGTAATGTATGGATCGGTGTAGGTAGTGTATGGATTGGATACTATTAAATAATTAAGCCAGGGTATGCATTACAAATTATAGTGGTACAGTATATGGAAAGGATATTGTACCTTCAACACAACATCAATCGACTGTCCCCAGCCGACAATAATAGTGATAGTGTATTCCGATTAATCAATTTGATTTGTTAATGAAGTGTTGATATTATCTTTGGGGCCGTGCTCCCTGACTCAGCATAACTTAATGCAGATGCTGAATCGAGAGAGCACGTTCAGATTAATCAATTCAGTTTGTTTGAAGTTTTGACAATGGTATTATAATTTATTGGTAGTGGGTTTTCCAGACGCTGTGTTTCTGAATGAGATGATGATTCGGGGGATGACAGTGGTTTATCATATGCATTATCCTGCCAAACAGTCAAGATATGTTAATGTTGCATTAAATAAAGTATAATAACTATTTAAATCGGCAAAACATATAACTATAATGAATGTATCATTTACTATAACTTCTCTACACAGCTTCCTCCTCCAACTTATTTCCAAGTGAGTTTAGCAATGTTGCTGCATTCTCTATAAATGCATTGTTCGTTTCTGTCTTCGTAACTACCATAATTTCATTCTTATCATTCATACCTTCGCCTTGTGTTTCAGTGTACCTCTTAATTTCTTCCTTAATAATTGTTCACATTTATCACGCCATTTATTGAAGTTGGTCTATATTTGGACCACCAAGTTCTGTAAGAACCTCTTTTGCTTCTTCCTTCTTGTATTCTAGAAATAGATCAACCTGATTTTTATAGTGAGATAACGCACTCCTTATCATTTCCCTTGCAACCAATGGATCCATGGGTTTGAATACCATACAATAATTTTGACTGTATTTCTTCTTCGTCGTCTTGCTTGGTAATTGGTTCCACATTGCTAATTCTCTTTGCCTATCACGTGCTAAAAACATTGCTCCTCCCTGTTTCATTCCTAGGTATACACAATCCAAAAATTTGCTTTTACTTTTTGCCCTTGACTTCTTGTCTATTTCTGTTGCCATGTCTAAAAGGTTATTTAATGCTGCCCACATTGGAATAAGCAAATTATAAACTCTTTGCCCTCCTCGGTTCCTCTTGCCACCTTTCCCACTAAAGATATGCGTCACTGCTGGTAACAGAATTGTTGACTCTTCCATTTGTACTTTTGTTCTGTTGTATATGGAAGAGGGCAAGAGATAAATAGCTAATGATGACGTGATCAATTTTGGAATTCTGCAGATGAGACAGCAAGACCAGCACTGGCACCGGCACCACACTCTAAGGAAAGAGGCCCGCGGGCCGGGTGATCTAAAGATCAGTATGATTCCCAAGCTTGGACCTTGATTCAATTGATATTTCTCCCAATCTTAATCTCCCAAAAAATCATTGGGTTCCCGTGAAAACTGCCTGCCGGCTCGGCCTTGATGATATGTCAAATCCTAGGATTGATTTTGGGGACTCATCTGATGATGACACTGTTGACACTGCTAGGCTACTTAGGAAGGCCTATAAGTTTGATGATATGCAGCCATATCATAGGTGCTTCTTCAATAGGGACAGTATATACTATAATAAGTCACAGTTCTTGAGTGAAAAAGAGGCTGACATTGATTGGTCAGAGCGTCACCGCTGGTATTTCAACATACCTCATTTGTATAATCACGGTAACTTTATGTATGGTATTCGTATTCCAAAGTGGTGCCTTGATGCTACTACACAGTTTTCAAATTGTGCACTCCCGAGGGGGAGTATAAATTTGATAAACAGTTAGTTCTACGATTGTTTATTACATTTGAAGCTAGAATGTTAAAAGACTTTGATGGTGATGTTCGTTCTGGTCCTGATAAGCCTAGGAGGTTTTACAAGTCATGGCGTGATTATACAATAGTTTGGATTCATGGAATAGGCCAAATAGGACTTTGAACAAACCATTCAACACATGTGATTATGGGGATGATTTGTTTGAGAAACCATATCTAGGCTTCCCTAATGACATCTCTTCTGAGTATGTTGAGGAAGTTATTGAGGGGTGGAAAAGTCACTGGTATGTTCTTAAAAATCAGGAGGAGAAAGTAAGGAGATTGAGGAAGTAAGTCTGGCTGATCGTTGTACTGGGGTACCCTATGTTCAACCTGATAATGGGTGGGACTCAGATGACGATGAAGTTTGGGGATAAAATGTCTTAGTAGTGGGGGATAACTTTTAAATCTTGTTGTGATATTTGACTTCTTCTTTTGTTTGTTTGTTTGTTTGTTTGTTGTCTTTCTATTCTTATATATTCTTCAATTGCTCCACTGCATCTACTAACGCCTATCACCATCCTCTCATCTCCAAGACGTCACAGGTAAGATGGCCAATCAACCCAATATTGGTGCGATTTCTCTTGAGTCTTCGTATAGCTTTGGTGCCCCTCCAATTTACATTGTTGAAAACATTGGTCATATGATTCGTACCTGGGCTGCTACGTGCTGGATAATATGCAGTCCATTGGTGCATGGCTATCTGTCGAGGTTGTTTTCACGTACCCCCTTCTCTCTGATCCCAATTTTGATGAGGAATGGGAGAGTGACGATGAGAGGTACAATGAAGAGCATTACAACGGTGTTCGGATTAATGTCTCGCCTCTCGAATGGAGTAATGCTAATCCTGCTGGATGGGAGCATGATTTTAACTTCCAACAACACTTGACCAATCTCATGCTACAACACATTGAACAACACGGTATCGAAGCTTGTGGTGTTGAGGATCTCACTCATCCCAGATGGTGGCCTTATGAGGGTCGTGTTACTGCTAGGATCACGCCTCCGTCTCTTCTTCTTTTCCTTCTTCAATAAACTAACCCACTATAAATGTACCCCACACTTCATTATTAAAGGTTCTACTAATCAGGGGGGGTATCCATGAGCGATTCGAATGAGGGTGACAATCCACCTACCAACCAGGGCGCTTCACAGCAGCCACCTATCAATCTACTCGACACTTCGTTGACACTGGAAGAGCTTTCTCTTTCTGTCATGGCTGCAGCTGCATACTGATACTGACGGATTACAACTGCCAGCTACCACTAACAATACGCAGACTACTACACCCTTTCAACCACCGTGATCATCATTACCCGATCAGATGTCGAACAACAGCAGCTCTGTTGGTAGTGATAGAAGCGTAGCATCACCTGGAGGTACGCTTCAACGTACAAGGAGAAGTCGTCGCCTGGATCCTTCCGCAACCAGTATTCGGGATGGAGCTAGAAGATCACTTCTACGAATATCGTCACGGCAAGAGCAACAATCAAACCTCAGCCAGTCACCACCTCAAGACAGCGACGGAGATGTAGTCATGCAAGATGAACCACCAGTCAACCGAAATTTAGATGGAAGTGGTGCGTTCTCCAACCCACGCATCTGTATATGTGACAACAAGAAAATCTCAACTGACTGCTCTGGTTGTCGGCCTCACTACGGTCAGGCCTGTGCAAATCATAAAACCAAGTCAGGATGCGGTAAGCTTTTTCATGTTGGTTGCCTTGCCAGTCATCTGCACACAACTATTGAAAGTATACGAGCCCAAGGTCACGAGTGTATGAAGTGTGACTGCACCCCTCCGTTTGATGGTGGTGGCGGCGGCGGCGGTGGTGAGCATCAGGGAGATCAAGGGCATGATCTAGATGACACTGCTGCAATCCAGAAAGAGATGTTGTGTCTTGGTATTGACTGCCCTCCATCGGCAAATGAATATCAACGTAGAGAAGCAAACAGGCAACGGAAGAAACTTCAAAATACTCTGACTAGTGATGCATGTGCAATTCCCCAATCAGATATAGATGCAATTCTATCCAATGAACCTCGTCCATATCCTACTCCTGTGAAGATGTGTGAAGAGTCGATGAAGCGCCATGTTCTATCTGGTAGACGGTTTGATATCTCTATGCTGATGTATGAGGTTGACAAGTGTCCCACAGTTATGGAGTACTACAAACAGCACCATAACAATCAAACTCCTTGGGAGTTCTTGCAATGTAATCAATCCCAGCCTAACGCTACTATTTGCAAGAAATGCTATGATGAGATTGGGTTGTCAGGAGCCCCAGCTGATGGTAAGATTTCTATTTTTGCACCCTTTTTGTGCATGTTTTGTTGTTATTACATCCAATTTGACTTTTGCAACTCTTTGTTTATCATCTAAATCGTCCTTCTACTGTTATACTTTGTCATTTTCTAAAACAATAGAGCTCAAATTTGGTCGAACCTTCTCTACAAGAAATGGTATGGGCCCTGTTATCCAGCCAGCACCTGATACAGTCGGCAACGAGTCTTCTAATGCTGCTAAGTTTCGAGAACTACACACTCTACTGAACTCCTTCACTAGTGCTGAAGAGGCGGCAATACGGCAAATCACACCCTTGGTATCAATCGTTCGCCTAGCTCATGGTAACATTGGTTCCAAAGAAAACACCACTTGTGTGTGGCAACAGTCTAAGCTGAACTTGATTATGCCCAACCTACCAAGCCAATGCAAGTTCATTGTTGTTAGGCGGACTAGCACTACAACATCTAAGGTCAAATCTACCAAGTTTAAGCGTCAAAAGATTCACCGAGCACTGATTCTACTTCGCGAGACAGTCCTGAAGTATGGGGAATATTCAAATTGATGAGACTTGTGTCAGCCAATGGCCAGTGGAAGGAGATTTGTGTGATTTGAATCCAGATATGGTTGTTCTAGAGTGAGACGAAGAAGGCAATTTGATTGATCCTGATGCTGATATGACTGATGATGCAGCTACAGTGCCAAGTGTACCTGGTTGATGCTGCAACGGCTAATGCAGCCGAGGCTCCGTTGGTGGTTGCGGAAGCTATTCAAGAGGCAGTTGAGCGTATCAGAAATCCCCCTGTTGAACCACCTCCCTGATTGGAACCTCAATCAAACAACTGCCACATTTGCTCAAGGTGACGTCTTCCAAACTGATGGCTTTGCAAATATGAACAAGATCGCCTATGCATGGGCACCATTCCTACATGGATTGAGGGTGAGGGTTGGCGGATTTTCCATGACATCACTGGCTGGATTAGTCCTCGCGATAAAGGTATCAATTTTAATGCTTGGTGTGAGTACCTTTGTGGAGGTCTGATGAAGAGATTGCATCCCACCCAACATTTTCGTTAGTGCTTGGCAACCGATGCTATTCAGAAACAGGGCAGGTAAGATATTTTTGTGTGATATGTTTTCATCGTATATGCACTCACAGGTATGTCCTTAATACTTCCGATATTGATCCCAACATCACAATGAAGGAAATCCGTGATGCTTCAGAAGGTGATCCCCTCACTAAGGTAACCGAGAAAGTATTGAACAGTGCTCAGATTCACTCCAGCAATATACCTGGCACCCCTGCTAATTGGAGGAGTACATATCATGAGATGCAAGCAACCGACTTTTACTTTTCCTACATTGAGGGTGAGGAGACTAATGCATTTGCAACTGGCAGTCTTGCTGAATAGAATACCACGAGTACAATCTTTGCTTGCTCCTGTCCAAGTATACTTCTAAGCTCAGTGGTGTGGATCCTGATTTGCCTCAATTAATCTTATCTGATGATGAATATTTTGCCAAAGCAGTTCAATCTTATAAGAATGATGACATCATTACCTTGCATCAAAGATTGAGATCTGGATGGCACTATTTCTAAAGCCAGTTTATGGGGTAGAAAGCGGTCAATTATCAAACGAGTTTGCAAATATGTGGTGTTATTCACTTCCATTCTGCTCTGAGGATAATGAGTGATGCCATAAAAGACTCCCAGCAAGCCTGTTAACGACAGTGGATTATCGTTCATTACCCGACATAGACAACAGCACGAAGCATGGACTGACTAAGGTTGTATATCCCTTGACCGACATACACGTATTTATACAGATTACTTGGTTCTTTACTATTATTCCTACTTATGAGAGGATTGCTTTCCTCTTTAACAAGCGGCGATCCAACGTAGGATCTTACTTCAACAGGTATCTCAATAGGTATCTTCACATAGGCATCTTCACAAAACAATAAACGGGTGTCCATAACTAAGCAGGATGATCAGAATGGCACTTGTTGTCAAAGCCCTTAAGGAGTTTGCTCTCGCCTTGAGTGATCAATTGGAGAATGTCAATCCCACATAATTCACGTTTGACATCTGTCCAAACATATCAATCTCCATAGCCGCGAATCTGTCAGAGTCTCCGAACATAATTCCTTCCGCAATAATCCTTGATCCAAGGCCATGAATATGCATAAACTCTACTAGTGTAGGGTGTAATACTAGTGTACAGTCACTGATACGCGTGTTGTCTTGGGTGTAGCCGTGCCATGGTGACTTGATAATCATGGTGAGGTGTTTTACCATGTTGTGTTGGAATGCAAGCTGCCTGATGCGTTGGTTAAGCTTGGTCTTGGGGTTTCCTGCTCTTCCTGTCAATA
>Ga0214478_100274_pt1 | contig 30509 bp, 22 predicted proteins | sample M1_20Mar14CPVII9_2_FD_178001 | JGI IMG/M metagenome (GOLD analysis project Ga0214478, IMG submission 178001) | Marine eukaryotic communities from Monterey Bay, California, United States - M1_20Mar14CPVII9sort6BwellD7 | ecosystem: Environmental > Aquatic > Marine > Unclassified | place: USA... | reverse complement strand
TTGACTTGACATATGACTTGTAATGTAAAGAAGAACACGGCCATAGTCAGGGGTTCCAATTGATGACGTTCCTTCTTGTGGACTAAAAGATATTGTACTTGGAACAGTAAATGTATCAAGTTGCTCATTTGGGTATGATGCCCTGGTATCAGTGACAAGAGATGCAGGAGCTGGCTGCTCCACTTCAGTGCCTGATAATACCGATGATGAAGGAGATAGCAATGGTGGCGGCTGTGGTTGTTGTGTATGCATCTGAACAAACTGTTCCATTAATGCTTGAGTTTGATAATGACAACTCACACTCTCTTCTCCGCAGTATCCCCTCTTGCCCTGAGGATCAACTTGTACTAAACCATCTCTTGTCATACCGTAGTTTGTAACCATGTAACCAAGCATCCAATCCGAATGCATGCAAAAGTATGGTCTTGATGCCAACTTGTAAAAGATATTGAATACTGAATCCCCCGAAGTGTATACATCCAATTCTTGTGCTTTGTTCTGAGCAAGTTGTTTACATGCATTAATTGTGAATGGATCCTCCTCCTCTCCCTTTAGAGTGGTGGGTATCAAACCATTATCATCTTTGTTGCAAAAGATTGGACGACGTGTCATTAATTCTATGGCAGCCTTATTCAAGTAGGTACCAAACCCTCCATGAGCTGCCTTGAATCCTCCATATTTACCAAGTTGAAAGACACTCCCGGCAGCAATGTAGGGATCCTCACTCAAAGAACTATTTTCTTTCGTCATCATGAACTGCTTAACCTTGTTCAAATCCACAGAGGTATCATCATCAACAATCACTAGTATATCAGGTATACTCCTCTTCACCTTGACACCACCCTTACGACTACTGCTATACACAGCCTGTAACCAACCCAATGCCTTCCCAACACGACGTTGTGCACATATCCATCCACCACTATTGCCATGTCCAATACCATATTCTTTAGTACCTACATTTGGTAATCGGCATGTATTGACGTAATTTAATCTCGTTGATTCGTCAGATAGACTAAGAGTACAGGATGGATCAAAGTCTGTAGATTCGGTAAAACCATAAAAGTTGCGAGTAATTGCAGCCCATGTTTGTAATTGAGATGTCATGTAATCAAATCTAGATTCAGATCCAATACTAACCACATCCACAACCATTTCTTGTCCCTCTGGTACATTGTTATGATGTTTAATTGATGGATATGCATATTTGTATTGTTCAAGATATTCATGTTGTTCGATAGTTGGATGGTATTCTAATTCTATGGGTGACGTGTTGGAATGTATAACTTCAGATGTAGATTTAGGATCTACAAATTGTGATAGAGAAATGGTTGATCGAGTTGTTCTAGCTCGTCTTAACTGTCGATGCAATATTGATGATGGTATGTAGCTATTATTATTGCTAATATTATAATTGGATGTTGCTGAAAAGAATAATATCAAGCATATGGTAGCGGTTGAGAAAAGGATGGTAACTATAAAGATTGCTGGCTTTGATCTTTGTATCATTTTGTGTATGCAGGTCTCTTCTTTCTGTATCAACACGATTTACAGAGATATCAATAGTCCAATGACCGAGTATATCTCCCCTAATTTTTTTTTGTATATGTATGTAAAGGGAGCGTTTATGATCAAGCGATCTTATCCATATCTAGCCAATGCACATCGATAGAAGACAATACGCTTGCCAGGTATGTTCTCTTGGGTTACACAACAACAACCCATAGTAGAGGCCAGTAGCTGTAATCAAGAGGGTTTTTTAACAAAGGAGAAGGAGCGATTGAATAAAATTCCAATTTGGAGAGCAAACGAAAAGTTACTTCAATACTCCTCAAATCTCCTCATTATGGATCTGAACATAATTAGCAGCTCAAAATCACACAGTACTTCCCTAACTATGCATGGATTAATTCTATATTGAATTATAGCTACCATACATCATATCCTCACTTCTTTTAGCAAGGATACCCTAGGATACCGGAACCAACATATATCTATTTTTTGAACAAGTCCTGATTCTACTTGATTGCTGGTCAATAGATTAGACATTATGATTTAAGATAAAGACTCACCCCTATCTTTAACATTCTATTCTCTATCTAGTGTCTAATGATTCATAGTTACCATTGACGAACATCTTGAGTGGTATCTCAATGGCCAAACATCTGTTGTAACCTGTTGTAACTCACTTCTTCCCAAGAACACATGCCTCACTCTGACAAAACATAAATTCTATGTCCGATTTTCTTTTCCTATCATACATTAAATCATCAAAAACCTCTTTCAATTTCTCAGGCACTAGCAAGTTTTTATCGCATGTTTCTGTAGTTGCCTTCCTGTAGCCGCCATGCTTTGCTACTTGCATGTCTTCAATGAAGTATAACCCTCCCGATTTCACAGTTGGCCAAAGCTTTTGGAAGCTATGCCAAATCTGACAGTTTTGGTGTCCTCCATCATCAATTACAACATCAAAATTGCCCCCCGACTGTTCAATCCATGAATCTAGCACAGCATCATTACCCTGATCACCTACTAGCGTGTTAATACCGTCTAATTGCCCCCGTATTGATTCTACACATTCCCCGTCATACTCTGCTTCCCATATCTCTGCTTGAGGGAAGAGTTTTCTATAAAGAGCAACAGATGCTCCAGGACCATATCCCATATTACAACCAAGGCCAATCTCAAGCATTTTCATAGTTGGATTTCGTGAATAATACGGCAGAAGGAATTTTCCATACATGATTTGATACGTATGAGTAGTGACCTTGTCTGTGATTGGTATTAGTGACTTTGCGGTGTCGTAGTATATAGCAACGCCATTCCACGAATATTCATATATATCAATATCATCTGTAGTAGCGATTGTGAGTGTTGGTTGTTGTTTGTAAACTATAGATTGGGGATCGATTAATCCTCCCTGTTGTTGTTGCATTGGATGCATTATGGTACCAAGTAAACTTCTTCGTAATGAATGCTTTGTTGTAGTATTGTCATTATTATTCTTTTGCAAGAGACAAAGCGCTGCAAATAATGAAATTAGGCATAATGCCACTATTGATAGGTTGGTCTGGATTTGCATGCTATAATGTGATAATACTAAACCGATATGTATAGCTCGATGACGAATGTTGATTTATAATTATAGTATTAGTATTTTCATTCTTTTGCAAGAGGCAGAGTACTGCCAAGAATGCAGCAATATCCGTATAGGTTGGTTGCAGTATAACCTATCCGATAGTGGTATCGGCGGCTTTTATCATATTGCAAAGAGGAGATTAGTATTCGAAAAAATGCTTTTATGGAAATGACCGGTATCCTTTATTTTTATTGAAGATTCGAGAGTTGATTGTCATAATATGGCAAGGCGGCAACTACCACCTCCTCGGCCAAGAACATTGCAATGGCATAAGCGTATTTGTCAAGCTCGCTTTCATCGTCTTATCCATGTTCATTGGCTGATATGGATAAGATCGCTTAAACATACTGTCTCCACTATACAAAAATTTCGGTCATTGGACTATTTGAATCATCTCTCTGCAAAGAGCAAAGAATCGAGGTTGATACAGAAAGAAGAGACCTGCATACACAAAATGATACAAAGATCAAAGCCAGCAATCTTCTTTCTTACCATCCTTTTGTCAACCGCTACCATATGCTTAATATTATTCTTTTCAGCAACATCCAATTATGACACCAGTTATAATATTAATAGTGGCTACATACCATCATCAATACTCCACCGACAGTTAAGAAGAGCTGATAGAACAACTCGTTCAACAATCTCTCTATCACAATTTATAGATCCCAAATCTACATCTGAAGTTATACATTCCAACACGTCGCCCATAGAATACCATCCAACTATTGAGCAACATGAATATCTTGAACAATACAAATATGCATATCCATCAATTAAACACCACAACAATGTACCAGAGGGACAAGAAATGGTTGTGGATGTGGTTAGTATTGGATCTGAATCTAGATTTGATTACATGACTACACAATTACAAACATGGGCTGCCACATCTCGTAACTTTTATGGTTTTACCGAATCTACAGACTTTGATCCATCCTGTACTCTTGGTCTATCGGATGAATCAGTGAGATTAGATTATGTGAATACATGCCGATTGCCTAATGTAGGTACTAAAGAATATGGTATTGGACATGGCAATAGTAGTGGATGGATATGTGCACAACGTCGTGTTGGGAAGGCATTGGGTTGGTTACAGGCTGTGTATAGCAGTAGCCGTAAGGGCGGTGTAAAAGTGAAGAGGAGTATACCTGATATACTAGTAATTGTTGACGATGATACCTCTGTGGATTTAAACAAGGTTAAGACGTTCATGACAAAAGATAATAGATCTTTGAGTGAGGATCCCTACACTGCTGCCGGGAGCGTGTTTCAACTTGGTAAATACGGAGGATTCAAGGCAGCTCATGGAGGGTTTGGTACCTATTTGAATAAGGCTGCCATAGATTTAATGATACGTCGTCCAATCTTTTGCAACAAGAATGATGATGGTAGTTTGATACCCACAATGTTAGAAGGAGAAGAACAGGATCCATTCACAATTAATGCATGTAAACAACTTGCTCAGAACAAAGCACAAGAATTGGATGTATACACTTCGGGGGATTCAGTATTCAATATCTTTTACAAATTGGCATCACGACCATACTTTTGTATGCATTCGGATTGGATGCTTGGTTACTTGGTTACAAACTATGGTATGACAAGAGATGGTTTAGTACAAGTTGATCCTCGGGGCAAGAGGGGATACTGCGGAGAAGAGAGTGTGAGTTGTCATTATCAAACTCCAGCATTAATGGAACAGTTTGTTCAGATGCATCCACAACAAGAATCTCCACCACAATTGCTTCCTGTTTCATCATCGGTATTATCAGATGCTAATGTAGAACAACCGTTAGCAATATACAAGGAGTGTATACGCCATACTACTCACGAACTTTTGCCTGGTATCATTGCAAAGATAAATGAAGATCCTGAAGTTAATGGATTGAAATCCTTTGCAATTCTTGGTAGTCAAGACAAGAGGACTAATTATGTCAAAGGATTGGATCTGAACATCTTTCGTGGCAAGCAGATAGCCATACTTGGCGATAGTACTTTGTTCTATCCAACGCAATGGCTATATTCAATGATGACACATCTTGAGGATGAAGAGAATGGTCAACCAAAGTACGATGAAATGCCGCTTAGTGAAGCATCAACAACTGTTCAAGAGAGAGCTGATATGTTAGGTGTACAATTGCCTGATAACCGGCAAGAATCACTTCCTATAACTGATTCTAATGGCACTCTGATCCAGTGGACTGGTATGAAAGGATTGACTAGAGCAGAAAGTTTGGAAGGGAAGATCAGTCGGATGTTTGAAACTGCTCGTCAGATGAACCCTCATGTAATTGTGGCCAATATGGGTCTGCATTGGCTTCATCTTCGTCCATTTACAGGACCTAGCAATGGAATTGTCATACATAGATGGGTCCACTACAAAAATGATTGGTTGACGCAAGTCTACAATTTGGCGTTGGATATGAATGAGACTACTCTTCTTTTATTCAAAACAACGAATTTCGTTTGTGATAGCAAAAGAACAAATGATTGGGAGACATATGCAAATCTGTATCTATCAATGGACAACCAAACAGTAGAAGCATGTTACCAAGAAAACAAGCAGTTTATTGGGACGTATGAATTGACTCAATCACAAGTATACGATTACTGCCAATACGGCCAATTCACAGAGATTGGGGTGCAACAATACAATCGAATCATTCATGAATTTGTGAGAGAGATACATGAAAAGCAAACCAATTCTCGTCTGACTGTTGGCATATTCAATGATCATGATGTTTTGTCATGTGACTCTACTGATGATGCTATCCATCATTATAAGAACATGGAGGTTAGGCTCCGCCTATTATCGAACACCATTGACAGTTATCTTGGATGTAGAAACTACCCACAATCAGTGATGGAGATGGCACCAGAACAACTTGATGCAACAGTGGAAGAGGAGACAATAAGTTTCAATCCCCTGCATATATGTGACCGTCCTACAAATCATGTACGGATGCAACATCCTAATGTCAATCAACCATGTCCAAGTATCACTCAAGATAGACCTCTTCTACTACTTGAGGGAAGTATAGCCAGGGGACGTACAGGGAACAACCTTATGGAGCTCCTCCATGCCATACAACTCACGAAAGATCAAGATATTCAGCTAGGGATGATGAAACAATCTTGGGCTATGAAATTAGTTACCAACTTATGGTTTGAGACTAATGAAAACACCAACACTTTCGACTATGACATACTAGAAAGAACATTGTGTGTGAAAATCTTCGATACTCCCGAAGAGATTGAGGGATGGAATGTTGTGCATATGACCACACAAGAACTTTTTGTCTACCATTCACCTCTGTCTGTGTCCGATTACATGACAAGTCAATTAGATATATTTAGGAGACTGTTTCAGAGTATACTTTATGCCGGCCAGGGTATCAACTTGGGAAGTTTCTCTACAAGTACTACCAGAGATATTTGCTCCGGTGTCAATGAACTCTTTCCCACACTCGAAGAAAGAAGTTCAGCAATATATACTGTCATACACTCACGGCATCGAGGCTATAAGAAAGTATCGAAGAAGACTGGATGTGACTTAACTGCGGCATTAGAGATGCAACCAGAGTATATTAAATCATTACTGCAGCCATTGGGCATGCTTGAGTATCCCATAGTATTGATTACAGACGGGGAGGACCCAGAAGTTCTGGAACGTCTTGCAGCCGATCCAGTCATTGGACGGGTATTGCGGGTATTAGATAAGAGTTCTAGTACACTGGGAGGGGAGATGACCTTGGCAATGATGTCACAAGTATTCATTGGCAATCCTGGCTCGTCACTGTCTGCCTTTATAGCAAAGGCACGTCTAAGCTTTGGCTTTGAACACAATATGATGTACATGGCAAAAGATTCAACTGCTGGACAGTGGCAAAGCGTGTGTGATGATCAATGCCTATTCGATTATGACATTATGGGAGACCAAGCATAGTGTGTGTACTAAATCTTTATAACAAAACGCAATTATTCCTTCCAGTATACCAAACAAGGTGATGTCTTAGCAATCATACTAGCATCAAGTTGAAGTGTATTGGTAAAGAATTCATCAACGGCAGTACGACTTCCTTGCCAAGCACAATAATCGTCAATAATTAATGCCCCGCCGGACTGCAAACGACTATACATGTACTCAAGCTCAACCTTTGTACTTTCATACCAATCTGGAAGATGCGAGTTTGGAGGTTGGAGAGAGATGATAGTAACTTCTGTTAGTGTATGTGGTTTGCAAAGACAATCAAACAAAGGCAATTGAAGTACAAAAAAGTAGCCGGATCACCGAGACCTCTAATTGAACACTTCAATTCATATGATAAGACAATACTAACGCGGACTTTCCTGTATCCAATCTCAATATAGCAATCTTCTCTGGCAATTGAGTCACCGGAAGTGTATCTTCTACTTTGCCCGTAATGTAATGAAAATTCTCAGTTGGATAGCCTGTATATCTTAGATTGTTCTGTACAACATCAATCGGACCATAATTCCATTTGTTATTCAACATTGTACCATGTTTGTGATCATTCACAATCTTCTTACTCTGTACACCAGTCTGTAAATCGTTATATATCTTGTTGGCTCGTGTACCATCCTTTACATCAGGCTCGGGAAGGCCATCAAAGGTATCGAATAGCCAAAAATGTCGTGTAATATCACTGAATAATGATCGTTTACATCAAGAAGTTGAGATATACTGCAACATAAAAGTATGCACAACATATGCAAATGAAAATAACAACCTAAAAACGACAAACAAGCTTACGTCTTCATATTCTCGAACACCATAAGCATCGTCATCCCTCCCATCCAAACGCCGCATTCTACTATATCTCCAATAATTTTCTTCTCATTAATTCGTTGTACAGCCTCTCTTGCAAATTTACGATGTTCAAGTGTAGTCATTGTCCACATCCCTATTAGTGCATCCTTACTTGCATCGCTTCGTCCATTCAATACTGATCTGATTAGTGATGTATCAAGTTGTTGTTGTTGTTGATCAGGAAGAGGAGGAGAGTATTGAATATCAATATCAGTCCTCAACTCGACAGACTTAGGATCGATCAGTGATAGTTGGCGGCGTATATTGCTACTACCTTGTTGATTCAACTGATGTTTTGTCAATACTAGGAGACTAATAATACCAATGATACACCCAATCATAAGAACAGTGCCCAACATATTGTCGATAATTTGTGATGAAAGATACCTAAAGATACCTTATACTCTTAACAGGGGAGTCGGAGAACGTCGTAAGTGAAACTAACCCAAGCTACACAATAACCAATAGGTGATGATGATCGGGGGATATGATGGTTGTTAAGTTATCGAGGGATGGTAATGATCCTCTTGACAACTGAGCGAGAGGAAAATCTAGAATGACCCGCGAGGTATCCTCGAAAAAAAAACTTTGAGGAGGATCAACTTGTGTTATCTATCGATCATCGCCTGTCGATAGACTGTGTGTATTAGCTCTCTATCATCATATATAAAGCCCCCATAGATTCTCACGACTATTGTTCTGTTAGTAGTACAATTAATTCATTTTTGCATCCTTTCGGTGGCCATTGAACAATCATTCAAGACGGCACTCTAAATTGTAAAAAGTATCTTTAAATTATGTGTATGATGTGCAATTGCAATAGACTAATGACCAAAACATAAGCATATATCTCCAACCACAATACTGATCTCTATTAGTACAAGCCACAAATGATACAAAATATCAACAAATCAATATTAGCTCTATGTATCATTGCCGCCTTGGCGTTGGCAGTCATCGTTACATATGATACATATAATCTCAACAACATCAAACAAGATCGTCGTCTATCCTCAAATCAAGTTAAGAATCTATCCTACGATCAACTCAATAAGATCAGTAACAACAATACCACGAAGAGAGATGTAGTATTAACTAGCTGGTTTCGATACAGACGAGATCCACAACGTCATGTACAAGTATCAAAAGATATCGATTATATTTACAATATGTATGTATCAGCGACACATCTTAAAATGTCCGTTATTATCTTTTACGATTGGTTATCTGACGAGTTTATCGAGAAGTATGAGAATGAGTATGTTACATTTAAGCATGTCGAGCCTGATCGTCATTACAGTACAAATGACTTCCGTTTCGTACCATATCTAGAGTATATAATTCAAGAGGAGGAGAATTTAGATTCAGTATTAATGATTGACGCCTCTGATGTCTTCTTCAATTCCAATCCTTTTAAGTATATTCATGATCATGAGGATGAAGCTAATCAACTTTTTGTTAGTCATGATAATGGGAATACCTTTGGATGGAATTCGTGGAGGGTAGACGTATGCTATGGTGAAGAAGTGGCTACCTGGCCTCCCGGGAAACAACAATACAATGCCGGAGTATGGGGTGGTCAGAGACCTGCCGTTCGATGTGTTCTAGGTAAGTAGACGTGCAATTTCATCTTGTGTTTTGTTTCTTATAGTGCAAAGTACTCAATTGTCTACCATATTCATATGTCACATGTTATTAAACTCTGCCGTCTCTCTTGTCTTTCCTATCACAACATCCTTCAATAATAGAATGTATTAATGATCAAATACAAAATCACATGCCAAAATCAAAGAACTGCAACATGCCTGTCGTGAATTGGTGTCTTAATCATGGCCCTTGCGATGCACAAATTCACCCCAAGCCTGAATTTGTAAACCCATGGAAGGGAGGCTGTCGTGAGAAGAAGTATCCCGTGGTTCATAATAAGTGTGATGTAAGTATAATGTGGGGGGATTTCATTCTTTTGCTGATTCTTTGTTTCATGAGATGTATACTTATAACAAACACTGACGCTACGTATTGTCCCTCTTAATTTATTCTTATCGTTAGGATACAAAAAAAGGCCAAACACGTGTCAAGATTGTCAATAGTGAGATAGTTTTAGTCGATACGGGGATCAAGTTGAGCAAAGAAGAAGATCGATTGTACTGATATATAGTTTAAATCTAAATGCAACGATCACAAGTGGAAGTAGTAGTAGTAGCAACTTCTCACTTCTCATTTGGCGATCCAACTTGCAAGATGAGACAGCCGGTCATGCATTCGGCAAAATTCAAGACATTATTGTGTAGGCCACTTACTACTAATAGTAATCCACAGAGCGAGAAGAGTGGCTATTGCAATATCACGACTATCAAATTTCAATGTGCTGCTAGGAGGTGGTCCTTATAGCTATATACTAAGATTGATAAGACGCTCAAACTGTAGAGCGCTGAATCCTCAAAATTCAAGTAGTAACATTGAATAATGTTCATTGCAATTGCAATGATTAGTGACTAATAGAAACAATAGCCCCTCTCTAATCTCTCCTTTGCAATACTACAATCACATACAATTGACGATGCCAAATATCAACACATCAATAATAGTCCTATGTAGCATTGCCTTCTTGGCAGCTATAGGTCTTCTATCAACTAACAATAATTATGATACATATAATCTAAACACAATTGATAAGAACAACATTAATCTTGATGACGAGGAAGATGACGAATTCTACCATCGTCTATTATCAAACACAGAATATTTAGATTATATAGATTATTATAAAGGTAAATTTGATATACCAAAATGGTTAAAGAGACGTAACTTAGAGAGTAGAAGTGATGTGCATCAAATTTTTGAGAATGTTATTACCGCATCACAAAATGATAACACTCGTACACTACTTGATACACCACAACAACAAACATTACCACCCTACAATATTGAAAATGCAGTAGAAATAACTAAACAATTTAGTAACATGGTTGGTATATTACTATATAGACCAAGTCATGACGATTTTATATTATATTATAATATTAAACGGCATGGTTGGGTTAGTGGGTGTGTTAAGTTAAGTATGGCATTTAAGCATTTTAGTATGATGATAAGGCATGAATTTAAGGATAGGTTTAGGGGTGTTGAGAGTGATGAATTGGGTAAGTTTATATGATGTTTGTTTATGGTGTATTGTGGTGTGTAATAGGAATTGGGTGTTGTGTTATATGCACATGAATCTTTAAGGCATAAGGCATCCCCTCTAACCCCCAAACATCTGGTTCCTTCCCCGCTCATACAACTCTATTTAACAGCCATTGTAATTGGAGGTGGAGACTACCCACATCTACACCCAGATTGTCTCGAGAACTTTCCCTACACATCACCTAAATGTTCCAAGAATGATACACCCATATTACAATTCGGGAGTGCATTTAGTTATGCCCAAAGTTTACCGAATATGATACCCATGCCCATGACTGCTACTCACTTACCCTGTTTTAGAGCGTTTGGTGCATTTGGTAAAGTTTGTGCTGATTTTAGTCCAAAGGGACATGATGATGTGCCCGGGAAGTTGGTATTTGGTGATGAGTTTGGCTTAAACTTTGAGGTAAGTTGTTTGTTGTGGGGGTTGGGACGGGTATATGCGGAAGACTTATTGTTCTGGATCTGTGAGATGTACTAATCGATCCATCTCCTCATCACTCAGGACCTCATCCCTCAAGTTGTATGGCGAGGTACAGATTTTAATTACCTTGCACACATTGAATCTCTCCGCAAGCCGAATCCTCAAGAAGATATTGTATCCTTTACCAATCCAGCAAGGGCACCCCGTCGTCGTGATTTGGCAACACTTGCATTACGTCAAGTATATGATGATCTACTGCCCCGATGGAAGGGTGCCGTGTTAACAGCAGAGGCTGAACTTCTAGCTGCCAAGGATGATACATTGCCCTGGGCTAATATGAAGTTCACATCCACAACACCAGCGGCGAAAGCAAAGGCCAAGGCTGCATTTGAACAGCTCGATGAGTATGTTTCAATCTTGGGTGAAAGAATGTCCAGCGAAGAGTTGGCAAAGTATAAGTATCATATAGATTTAGGAGGTGGTGGTGGAACAACATGGACTGGCACCTTGGCAAAGATGGCAATGCCAGGGCTTTTGTTCCATCACGTTACACCTACTAAAGATTATATACATGATTACAAGATGAAACCGTGGATACATTATGTCCCCATCAAGGCCGATCTCAGTGACTTAAAAGAGAAGTTTGATTGGGCAGAGTCTCACCCTAACTTGGCCAAGATGATTGCCGACCAAGGTTCCAAGTTGATGAGACACTTGGCAACGAGTGAGGGATTTGGTGAAATGTATCAAGAAGTCTTTGTTGATCAAGTTCGTCAAGTTATTGATGCGTATCAACCAGTCTCGGTTACTCAACCCGGATCAACTTGGGAAGAAGTCCTCAAGAATTATGATGGAGATAGTTTTGATGCAAAGTGGATGTGTTCAAGTGAGTCATGTGTCAAGAACCCAACAGATGATGAATTAGCTGCCAATGCTGTTGTTGTGGTTCCTACTACTGTCGTCTCCCAAGATCGAGTATTGTCTGATCAAGAAGAACACCAGGACTGTGGCGTATTCAAGTTACTAGCTCATCGACGAGACTGTAGGAGAAAGACAGCAAGGAAAGCTGCTGCCCTTCTCCTGGAGGATAGGCAGCTTATTACCCAAGAAGTTCAAGATGATACTACTGGGAAGAAAGATGCGGTTCTGACTTCCTGGTACACCTACCAGCTTGACCCGCAACGTCACAAGCAGGTGTCGTCCGATTCCATTGAATATATAAATGATATATACTTGTCAGCGACTCATTTGAAGATACCCTTGGTAGTGTTCCATGACAATCTGTCGGATGAGTTTGTCGAGAAGTATGAGAATGATTACGTTTCATTCAAGCGTGTCACTCCGAATCCTCAGTTCAGCACAAACGACTTCCGTTTCGTACCATATCTTGAGTATATCATTGAGAATGTACTAGATTCAGTATTGATGGTTGACGCATCTGATGTCTTCTTCAATTCCAATCCCTTCGATTATATTCACGAGCACGAGAATGAAGCTAACCAACTGTTCGTTAGTCATGATAACGGTGGCACCTTTGGGTGGCATTCGTGGAAAGTACCAGGATGTTATGGCGAAGTGGCTCATTCCTGGCCTCCTGGCAAACAGCACTATAATGCTGGAGTATGGGGCGGGAAAGGACCTGCCGTTCAATGTATCCTAGGTAAGTATGTTTTTGTGCATATGATGTGCACTTTTTTTGTGGAGTGATTTGTATAACCTCACACCATCATCTCTTTCATGCCTTCAATAGAATGTATTAATGATCAAATACGAAACCACATGCCAAAAGGACACAACTGTAACATGCCTGTTGTAAACTGGTGTCTTAATCATGGCCCTTGCGATGCACAAATTCACCCCAAGCCTGAATTTGTAAACCCATGGAAGGGAGGCTGTCGTGAGAAGAAGTATTCCGTTGTGCACAATAAGTGTGCCGATACTCAAGAGGGTCAAACTCGAGTTGACATTATCAACGACGAGGTAGTTTTAGTCGAGACAGGGGTCAAGTTTTACACTGCTGCAGACTACAGGAAAGCAGAGAGGAAGAAGATTACTCTCTCAGAGTCGAAGCCCCTGTATGAAGGTGAACCAAGCACTGCCGATCAATATCTTATGACTCTCAATCAATCAGAACAAGTGGTTGCAGTACAAGACGAGCCTTGGGTAGATACCTTGTGGATTGATGTTACCGCATACACGGAGGGTATAAGTGGGTGGAAGGTAGTTCTACTAGAGGTCCTAACAGTTGTATCACAGATTCCAAATGCTGTCTTAGTTGAGCCTTGCATGATGAAGGGCTTGCTCAGATCATGCAGTGAATCTTATCCTGAAGGCATCGTCGGTGAGCCTGTGCCAGTCGGTGACATCTATGATCTATCCAAGTACTTTACGTCATCCGATGGACAACCACCAACAATGGCCACCTATGATGAGTACCTCAGTCGTAATCAAGTTGGTATAAGACCTTCTAAGCAGTTCCCAGTCTGCTTCAAGGGGAACCCAAACCCTTGCCCTGCCCCCTACATACCATTCACGGGACACGTCGAAGATGGCAAGAGAATACGGAACCCAAAGATCAAGGGAGAAGTAGTTCAAAGTGCCAACAATGTAAATGAGATCACAACTCTCAAGGTGCATGTATGTTGGTGGGGAAGATGTGGTCTCGAACTACAGAAGTTGTTCCTTGGTAACGACAGGCCTGATTTCAAGAATTACGACGCAGGAGCTCTCCAGTTAAACCCTCAACTCTTTGATACTGTCCAAAGTGTCTTGGCCACAGCAAACATTTCCGACAATTTCTCCGTCATCCACTGGCGTGCAGAGAAGCCAGGTCTAGATTACCTCGGCTGTACTGAACACGTACTGAATGTCAAGCGTAACATCGAGAATACTCTGTCTAATGATCTGAACCACAAGTTCTTCTTGATGTCAAGTCTTGATAAAGACATAACGAAGATGTGGAATGGAGAGAAACAGCTTGGATCGTCAGGTTCCCCAGCAGAGGCCTTGGATATTCTAGAAAGTAATGGGCTACTCAAGTTCGATCAGCTTCTTCAGGAGTCAAATGTTTATATCAAAGATCCCGGGATGCTTGCCATTTATGATCTCATCCTAGCCAAGTTATCCAAGACCTTCTCCACATGTGCGGCTGATGTAGAAGGATCACCATCTTCTTGTACAGATTATCAGCGTGGTGTCTGTAGCCATTGTAATTACCTTGGAAAGTTTGCTCGGTTAGCCATCGATACAAGATTGGCCAACTCTCTTGAGTCTAATACATGCTGGCCTGTTGAGGAAGTAGCTCCTGCTGCTGTACCACAAGTACAAGACGATGATGTATCTATTCATTATTTTATCAAATCATCAGGCAACGAGCCATATATACAAAGAGCATTAGACATTGCCGATAAATGGGCTAAGGAAGTAGAAGATATAACCTTTCTTATGGATAACACCAACCATGACAAGGTAGACCTAGAATATAGTACGCGGCCATGGGCAAAGGTTCGACACGTTGATGGAACTGATAATCAAGGCGACTATAAGATTGCAAATGGCAGAGATAATCCTGTATTACTCGAAGCATATGCAGCTCAGCGATTGAAGACCAGAGCTGTCTTCGCCGAGGATCTCAATACCGGTGCACCTCGGACTACCTCCGATTGGACATGTTATTTAGACGATGATATGGTAGTCAACCATACTAACCTCAAGGCGGAGTTGCTCAAGAAGGAACCTACATGTTCTCCCAACTGTATCATTGGTGACATGGCTGTTCATGCAGGTATCCCGTACACTGGAGGAGGTTGGTGTATGGAACAGAAACTTGTCGAGAGAATAGCAACTTTATTCAAAGAGAAGACAGATGAAGAGATAGGTTGGCACAGTACTGACGATGTAGACTTCCACCACGCCGTGCTAAACAAAGCATTAGGTGTTGAAATGATAGATAGCGAGCTCTTTTATAGTGAGCTTGCTTGGCGTAAGAAGAGTGAAAAGAGATTGAAATATGGCTTACACATGAGCTTGACAGAGTTTGGAGAGAAAGTTGTTTCCTCGTTGGCTGTGTATCACACTAGTATGAGACCTTCTATACACCGGTTCCACCCGCCAAAGCCTCAGCTATCGCTATCGTATCCAAAGTATTATAATATGTAAATTAAGTTTAGATTGTGTATCAGTTCCTTCTGGTACTACTACTACCTCAATCCAGTAGCTAAATAGATATGAGTATGTCTCTATGACCTCAAAGAAGAAGGAGTAAGAGTTCCCATTAAAGAGTTTTCATAAACAATCTTTCATGAAAACTACGATGTAAAAAACTTATTTGCAATATATATATTGTAAGAGAAATCCTCTCGATATCTGGTATTCTAAACCGACGGCAGTATATCATCTCATCATCTTCTTTTACCAATAAGTGGCGGCTGGGCTCTGCGGTCTATGATTAATTAGAAATCATTGTTGGTATCCTAAAGCAATATTGAAGTTTTACATCAAAGATTATCAATCAGCCTCTTCATCAATCAACAATGATCAATCAACAGCAGCCGTTTATACCGATACTTCTAGCCTTTGCAATTGGAATCCTATTTGGTGTTTCTCTCGATTATATTAGAAGTGACAACGTCAACAATATTAGCGGCATAAACTCCAGACAAGATAATAATGACCACAACAATATTCAACATAGACAACTACTATCCGAGTTTGGTCTATCAACACAAAGTTTACGTGATCCAAAATCAATATCGGCTCGTGATATACAACCTTTAGTTCGTGATATACACGTCGGTACAATGTGTAGATGTGGAGGGTCGGCCTTGGCAGTTCCAGGACAAATGTCTGAAAATGGAATAGATACAAATATACATCAACCTCCATCATTAGCAACTGGTAATCAATACAATCATTACATTATGCATCCACCAACAACTGAAGAGAATGGAGGATGTACATGTATACAAGATTCAGTCTATGCAGAAACATCCACAGATAAGTATTTGAATCAAATCAGTGAAGAATATTATAATGAAAGATGTCCAGCGAATGAACAAGCATATGTTTCAAACTTATATAATTGGAATACAATGCCAGATTTTGGTGTAGAGGAAAGTTTACCTGTGTTTTTGGGTGTATTGAGTTACGAATCACCATTGAGTCTTAATGGAACGGTAAGATTTTGTATTCTATAGCAGTGTGAGGTTTATGATTATTTTGCTCACATCTTATGCACACATTTTGATTTTGATTCTTTGGTGACTAATCTCTCATTGACAGCTTCATAATTGGTTAGATAATGATTTATTTAGAAGAATTAATGCTCAAGATGTCATGGTACAACTTAATCATCGAAGTGCACAAGATGATAACATATTGCAAACATTCAATGAACGATTAGCAAGTGTTAATCAACCACCAGTATCAGTTATGGGTAGTTCCGAAGATAATTTGAACCCCGGAGTTGCTATTGCCAAGTACTGTCGTGCAGCGGAAGCGCATCCAAACTCTCATCCAACAGGACAGAACTTATTATTGTTTTTAGAAAAGGATTGGAATATAATAAGTGGTGATTACCAAGAAAGACATATAGAGCAGTTGTTTTATAGTATCAATGCTTTGTCACAACGGTGAGTGTGGATCTTATGTGCAGTAGTTGATTCTGTACACATGATATATGATACTGACTCACTGATAATACCCCAATGATATGTATAGAGGTGTACCTTACTTTAGACTTAATATCCCTGTCCAATCTCCCAAGCGAAAGGCCGAAGGTTGGGAAGGAGTTTGGAATTGTCCTTCTCAAGGAGTGCCGTGGGTGTGTACAACATCTCATCATCATCGATGGACTAATACTCCTTTAGTTCTAGACTGCCAATGGTTCTTGCGGTGAGTTGTTAATACTACTTGTTGTGTGTAGAGTTGTGTATCTTTTGCAATGTGAACTCTCATGTGGCTATTGTGTGCATATCTTATGTATATCTTATTGATATGATATATCATTCACACATAGCTATCTAGAACCATTTGCATTAATGTCATCTGATCCAGTAATGACTGGTTGTGGCAGAGGTTTTCAAAGTACTGGGTATTGTGATTGGGAAGAGGCAATGCAGGATGGTAGAATAGCATGGACAAACTCCCAATGGGTTGTTGCTCATATATCACATCATCAAGACAGACCACGACTGTTTGTTCATAAAGAGGTAGATCAGTAATTGATGATTGAGTAGTTGAGTTGAGTCTGGAGAGTATGAACAGGTAAATAATAAGTTTTGATGAGTTCATGCTTCATTTGACCTTGGTTTGTATTATTTGATTATTGCCTTTTCAAACCAAATGTACTAACATGAGTTACTATCATCTCTCTTATCTATCATAAACTTTGCATGTTCATTCCAGTGATTGATGATGAGACGCTTAGTTGAGTTTGATTTCTCTCTCACACTGGGGTTAACCTTCTACATGTTTTGGGTTCGTATGCTTCTTAAATTGACAGTCTATGTCCGCTATGACCGTTTCATTAGAATTCCAGACCATCACCACAAAATTTAATGTGTCGCATTTGGTTCATTACAGCGTTGATTTAGAATAGAGTGGAGTGGCCGTGATTCGTGATCAACAATTGTTCATAACACCAATATATAACAGAACAAACAGATTGATAACACTCAACATGACGAGCCATTCAAAGAGACGAACTTCATATGTGTCAATATCTGACTCTGATGTGGAGGAGGAGGAAGATAGCATCATCAACAGTTCACTCGTCCATCATAATCACCAAATGCCTAATCAAGATAATGGTTCTAGTGGTATCGACATCCTTCTATTTGCCTCCCAGCTGAATAGTCAGCTATCTTCCGTCAACAATGGAGATGTATCCTCCAGCCTGTCACTGTCTTCTTCTGCTGTTTGTACTGAACTACCTCTCAAGGGCACTGTATCTCGTCCATGTGTCTCATTTAATGACACTGCTAATACTACTTCAACAACAACCACTAGCATGTACCAGAAGATGATGACAAACAGATTGACATCCATGAACAATGCAAATGAAGCATCAAAACAATCAAGTGATCTTCTTCTATCTTCTGCCAACTCTATGTTCATCAACTCTGTATTGGCGGCATCCAAGAAGTCTAAGTCTACTCCAAGACATAATCACAAGCTAGCTCAAGTTAAGACCGACCTACTTGAACAGCATATACGCAAGAAGTTGATGGAGAAGATCCAAAGGAATCAGTTGATTCATAAGAATCGATTGCTTATGAACCAGCAGGCTGATGATATTCAAAAGTATCATCAAAAGTATGGTCAGCTGTATCGCCGTGCCTTACTTGAACAGCAACAGCACCAGTTGAAAGGAAGAAGATTTAAGTTGTATCAGCAGATACTACGGCAACAACTCAATAAGTAAGAGACAGCAATTCAGCTGTGTACCTCGAGGACAACTCAATAAGTAAAAGACAGTAATAGTGACAGTGACAAGTAGCAGCCTAAGGTTCGAGATGAAGATTGTTTGATCATATGATATGCACACATTAGTGTGTCCATTCTGTAATGCTCTATAGATTCCATAAGTTATTAATCAAATGTTTGAAGAGATAAACTTATCTTAGGTATCAATACATTGACCAATAGACTTTATTCTATCGATCTCAAAAGATATCAATATCAAATTGCTCTTTCTCATCCCGAGTGTTACAAACCGGGAGACTTCATTCTCTCAATTCATGTCTAAACACACTTCACTGATGAGATAGAACAACACATACATTAACAATAATACTCTGACATTTCATCTCTCAAATGAGAGAGTTCTTCACTTGAGCACCTCCTTCCCTAAGAACCGTCTCCTTAGTGTTCAACATTTCCCCGTCGAATTTACATCCACAACTTGTCATCCATGCCTTACCACCCTCAACTTCTTCTCGACTTGTTACATCAAATCCCAACTCCTTGAGGACAAACTCCGTTGATACGGACGGTTTGTATGCCTTGCACATACGTTGCAACGCACCTTGACGTACAGAGGGGACAATCTTATCCATGAGATAGTCTCCCATGTTGGGAGCAATGTCTTGTAACTTGAAGAACTTGTGGTAATCATTATCTGCAACTGCCGCACGTACTAAGAGTGCATGATTAATACACTCATCCTTGCGTTGTCCAGGTGTTAGCTGTAACATAATCTATATAATCAAAAGGGAGGTGGCGAGGTTAGAAGCAAAGAGATGTGGTGAGGTTAGAAGCTCGTACAAACATTGGCCACAAAACAATAAACCAAAACACCAAAACATACCTTGAATATATCCGAACTACCACCTTCATACTTTTTATTACATGATAAAAACACATAATATATAATCCTATACGCTATAAACTCATTCCGATTCTTAAGTCCATCCTCAACATCACTTCTCTTACCCGTTGTCTTCTTCTGTTTTTTCTTACCATTACCACCACCACTACCAGTATTATTATCATTCCGTTCAATCTTATCATACAATTCCTTCAACTGTGTCTGACTTTGATTATATTCATTAATATCATCCTCTTCTAATGCAATCTTTGCATGTGTTTCATAAACATTAATCGCAAAACCATTAATAATACGTTGGACTGTTAAATCTTGACGTATTGCTTTAAGTTGTGAACAATACCATACATAATCTCTTTGTTTACCGGCTGTGGTATTACGTGTAGATCCGGTATGTATCTTGTTATTCTTGTAATAACTATGTTTTAAATTATTTAAATGTTGTTGTAATATACTCTGTGGTCTAACTAATTCAGATTTGGGTGGTGATGTTAATCGTAAATATTCCTTTTCTAATTTGGTACATGTACCCTTGACTGTCATTCGTTCATAATCTACATCGTTTAATTTCTTATTACTACCACCGATTGTTGTTTTACCCATGTATTGATCGACATTGGCTATTGATGATGGTGTGGATGATGCGGAGTGTATACCGCCCTTGCCGCGGAAGCGATTGGCGCGTTCTGTCATTGCTTTATCTTCTATGTTGAATCCACTCATATCGGATGCTTGACTTTGTTGTTGTTGTTTGAGTTTCTTTTGACGTTTACGTTCCTTCTTTGATAATTTTGTAGTTGGTGATGAACCGCCTAATGGTTGATCTAATGCCAAATAATCATCTTCATAACTATTCTTTTTTGAATTGAAAAAGCTTGTTGTTGTATTGGAAGATGATGAGGGACCATAGTAACCAGCAGTATCCTCCTCCTCATTATTATTAAATGATTCCATCATTTGTTTACGTTTCATTCCCCGATTGTTTGGATTGGTATACGAAGCAAAGGAATCATCTTTTGTATTTGATACAAAGTTGTTATATAACCCTGATCCTTGGTGTTGTACTACTCCACCTCGATTTTGTATAACATTTGCTTCCAAATTTGTTAGTGAGTTAGTTACATTTACATTAGACTTACCTGGTCTGTAATAGTTTGTATCCCCGCCTCCTTGAGCATTCCCTGTTGGTTGCTGAACTCCCCCTGCCGTTATCGGTTCTGTATCCCATCTAGACTTCTTCTTGGGTGATATTGCCATTGATATTGGTTGTTGTTGTTGCTGTTGAGCTACTGCCACCGCAGGCTGAGCTACTGCCGTAGCTTGTTGAGCAGCAGCAGCAGTCTCCATTTGGGGAGGCATGGGTGGACTTGCCGGTCTTTCACCACCACCCACTTGCCCGTTGGATAGATTTAAATGATAATGTGCTAACGCGGCACTATTCCCTGTGCAAGAGGTTAAAGTATGGGATGAGAGAGAAGTGTAGAATAAAGATGTGTGAGTATTGAAATGATATGTGTCAAAGAGAAGATAAAACCAAAGACCCAATATCCACGGACGTAAAAAAAAACAATACATATCGAATAATCCCCCACATCACAAATACACCGACTGATAACCTCGTCTACAATCCCCCTAACATACAATCCCTCTACAAATCTCGCAACATAGTAGATCTTACCAGCATAATATGTAGCCCACTTCTCTCTTCGTTCCATTTCATCTCGCTGGGCATTATTACTTGGTGTAGCTGGATGTGATGGAGGAAGGGCAGCTAATGAATTTTGTGCTATTTGTGATTGTTGCTGCCAGTGATGATAGTCTGTTTTTTATATACGTTATAGTGTGGATGAGGAGTTGTGTAAGGTTGAGATTGTATGGCGGTTGAGGTGTATAAGGAAGCAAAGAGAGTTCCCAAATTAAATGAACACAGGATATGCACAAACTCTCAAACTAACATCTAACAAACATAGTAGAACTTACAAGAGGTATAATGCTGTACAAGCTCTGCATGAGTTTTACCATGTTTAATTATCATACCTTGACCACCACCACTGCCAACTCCCTGCTTAATAGCTGCTCCACCAACACCTTGCTGAGGCTGAGCAGCAGCTTGTGCATAAGATTGTTGCTGCTGTTGATTAGTAGTGACGTTGTTAGTAGTGGATACCCATTGTTGTCCATTCCATACTTGGCCAGCAGTTGTAGTTTGTTGCTGTTGTGGTTGTTGTTGGGAGTTTGAGTTATTTTGATAGTAATTGTATTGAGAATACATTCTATCTAATCTCAACGAATGGTGGTGAAATGAAATTATGAGAGTGTGGTACCGTATTCTTGTAACGTGTGTGTAGCCGCGCTTAGATGAATAGAGAGATTGTTAGTTGAGTGTTAGCAGTGATATATTGAATGAGGTTCTAAGAAGCAGTGATCTACGCAGACGGCAGACGGCAGCTCTCATGTAGAGTTGATTTGGTGTTGCAAATATCGTACTATGTAAGTTTTTCGTACGAATTGGGGTAAATATTGTGTACAGAATACAGAAATGCAGGGAATAATGGAAATAAATAACTCGAAAGCCGTCCATTATCTACGGCTTGGTTAATAAGCAACCTACTGTGTTGGACTTCATTCTTCTAAACTAAAGCCAACTTATCATTGGTTTATTTTACTAATGTATCTCTAGCGACCTGTGATATACCAAAAGCCTTCAATTCCTCTGTACACAGCTGATGAAGAGTATACTCTTATATTTATATTTTTTCATGTCTGGAAACTTTCAATTTCAAGAGGATCACAATATTGCTAAAACTAAACGTCAGAAAGTTGATGAGAAGGAAACAGCCGAAGAGGCGGTATTATTCAATAGTGATGCATTATCGAAGATTATATCATATCTACCTTCAATCAATATACTGTCATTAGCTCTAACCTGTAAGAAGTTCGGTATATCCAATGATGAGAAACTATCAGTAATTAAGAAGTCTGCACGCATAATAGTACAAGACGTTGCAACTAATGATCAATTAGCAGCATTACCACATTATAATGGAGAAAGTTCATTGGCGGATTATCATTACCTTCAATTGTTAAAGGAACCCCTTGCTTTTGATCAACTTGTCGGAAGAGTTGAGTATGTGAATAGTTGGGAATTCATAGTTAGGCAGAGTGGGTATAATTGGGGAACTGCATATAGCAACAATATACTAAGAGCAGGCAAGCACTATGTATCGTTTGAAGCATGTAGCTCAACGCCATCAAGGTATACATCCTTATTTTCTGGTGTGATGAGACCAGGGCGAGCAAATGAAAGTGCTAGAGGGTATATTCCCCTTCACAAGGAGTTCTTCCAACAGTTCTCTCGAAGATTGGGTCAAGGAGAACACAATAACAATGTTCATTGTTGTATGTATTATTCATATGATGGAGAGTGCTATTCAAGTGATTGGGAGGAAGAACATTCCATGGGACAGTCATGGGAGGGGATGGAAAGTACTACTTCTAATTGTGAAATTGGGATGTTACTTGATTTAGATGAAGGTACGCTGACTGTTTACATGAATGGTCAAAAGCTGGGTGTTATGAAAAGGGGACTGGTAGGTCCATATTGTTGGGTTGTTTCAATGTTGAGAGGAACTAATGTTGCAATCAAACGGGGAACGATACCACCAAGTTGAGACGATACTTATGAATGTTGATGGAGATTACCTCGAGACCATTGATATAGACTTATGGTCGGGTTACACTTTTAGATACATAAGTAGATATCTAAGGTAAGTATAGACTGTGGATCCTTAATCCTTATAATATGTAGCCGCCGCTACAAATGGGACGACGACGGTTAAAGATGATAAAGAAACAGAGAGTATTAGTAGAATAAAGCAGTATAGAATGTTGAGGTATCCTTTAGCCTTAGTGACTCAGTATGCAATAATGAATCAACTTCTTTCCATTGAAATACTATTCATTTTTATTACTTCATTACTTATCTACCTCCTTATGAATAAATAGTTTCCCTCGAGGTTGGAGTGGACTGAACATTGCAATCACCCATTGGGAGTTTGTCCATGCTATTCTACCATCCTGCATTGCCTCTTCCCAATCACAATACCCTGTACTTTGAAAACCTCTACGGCAGCCAGTCATTATTGAATCCGATGATATTAAAGCATAGGGTTCCAAGTTTTGTAAGAACCACGAACAATCAAGGACTAAGGGAGTATTAGTCCACCTATGATGATGAGATGTTGTACATTTCCAAGGGACTCCCTGAGAAGGACACTGCCATACTCCTTCCCAACCCCCAGCCTTTCGCTTTGGTAGTTCATCAGGAATGTCCATTCTAATAAGTGATACACCTCTCTGTGCAAGAGCATTGATACTCTGAAAGATCTCGTTGATATGATTAGCTTTAGCATCTTGGCGACTTCCCATGCCTTTTATATTCCAATCCTACAAATTCAGAGAGATTAGCAACAATGTTACACCAAACAACAAACAGAATAAATATAAGGAACTTACCTTCTCTAAAAATAGTAACAAATTCTTTCCAGAAGGATGTGAGTTGGGATGTGCTTCCGCTGCTCTGCAATATTTTGATATAGCTAAGCCTGGATTCAAATTATCTTCAGATGATCCCATAATTGATACCGGCGGTTGGTTCACACTTAGTAGTCGGTTATTGAAATCATTCAATATCTGATCATCTTCTAAACTTCTATGATTGAGTTGTACCATAACATCTTGTGCATTTATACTTTGGAAGAGATCATGATCTAACCAATTATGTAAACTACCATTCAGACTCAATGGTGATTCATAACTCAATACACCCAAAAACACAGGTAAACTTTCCTCTACACCAAAGTCTGGCATTGTATTCCAATTATATAAGTTCGATGCATATGCTTGTTCATTCGCTGGGCATCTTTCATTATAATATTCTTCACTGATTTGATTCAAATACTTATCTGTCGATGTTTCTGCATAGACTGAATCTTGTATACATATACATCCTCCATTTTCTTCTGTAGATGGTGGATGCATTATGTAATGATTGTATTGATTACCTGTTGCTAAGGATGGTGGTTGATGTATATTTGTATCTATACCATTAGTTGACATTTGACCTGGCATTGGCATAGAGTTGGAAGGACATCTACACATCGTACCGACATGTACATCACGTACTAAAGGTTGTATATCACGAGCCGATATTGATTTTGGATCTCTTAAACTTTGAGTTGATAAACCAAACTCGGATAGTAATTGTCTATGTTGAATATTGTTGTGGTCATTATTATCTTGTACGGAGTTTATGTCTCTAATATTGTTGATGCTGTCACTTCTAATATAATCGAGAGAAACACCAAATAGGAGTCCTATTGCAAAAGCTAGAAGTATCGGTATGAACGGCTGCTGTTGCTGTTGATTGATCATATTGTTTGATTGCAATGAAGAGGCTGATTGATTATTGATTATCTATGTAGTTTATTGTTCAGGATACCACTTATGAGTTCTAATTAATCACAGACCGCAGAGCCCAGCCGCCACCAATTGAAAGAGGAGTGAAAGAAGATGATGAGATGATATACTGCCGCCGGTTTAGAATACCAGATATTGAGAGGATCTTCTCTTATTGCAATAAGGTCGTCAATTAATCGCAAGTGATATTTTTTTACATCGTAGTTTTCATGAAAGATAGTAATGAAAACTCTGTTTGGGAGGAAACATTGGGAGTCCTCCGGTGTAAATGGGAGATATTTGCATAATTAGTCAAAATAACACTTAGGTATTAATTTTGTAGTAACTTGACGGCACATATCTCCTTTAAAACACCGCCCGATTTATCACCCATATAGTCGATTTCTGTCTATTATTATCGTTATTAATATATACGACTTTAGGGGGGTAAAAGGATATAAGAAAAGTAGATTTTATATATTGTCATTAATTTTTTTGAGTTCAGATTTTGTCTTTTTGTACTTCAACTTTGACGCTTTGAGCAATTGTTTGGCGTTGTTTATCTTAAAGCGCTTGTATAAAGGGGGGAAAACCTTTAGTATCAATATTATACAATACAATACGATGAAACTAAAATCAATCTTTAAAAAGAAGACTAAGGAAACAAGTAATCCAATACCACAAGCTGCCAACTTGGGTATTAGTACACCATCACCACCTCCAGTTACACACCCTTCTGAACATCAGCAAGCATATACCAAAGGAGGAAGAGAGGATGATTCAATAGGTGAAACTGGTAACACAATAGTAACAGATGCAGCCATTAAAGATCATTCTCAACGTAGAGATAATAATAATAATGATGGGTATAGAAAAAGTAGAAAGGCATCAAATGCTTCATCAGATAATGATAGAAGGTATGAGAAGAAACCATCCTCATCTAGTGATGATCAAAAAAGAGAACGTAAGAAGGGTAATAGAGAGAAGGCATCAGAACGATCATCAACCAAGGATAGAGGTGATAGAGAGAGAAAGAAGGGTAGGGATAAAGGTAGTGAACGTAAGAGTGATAGAAAGAAGGGTAGAGAACGTGGTGGTGAGGAACGGAAGAGTCGTAAGAATAGTAAGTTTTGTGTGTTTTTGTTGTTGTTGTGCTATTTGGTATGTTGCAATTGTTTTTTTTTTGTTAGGTTTGCTGTTTAGTTTTGGTTGTTCTTCAGTTTTATGGGTTTGTTAGTATTGTTTGGATTTGCAATTCGTATGTGTTTGGTATTTATTTATTAATGGTTTTGGGAATTTGTTTGTTCCATTGGTAGACGTGTTTGAAATGAGGTTTGACGTATCTTGTGGATATAGAGGTTGGGCGTAACTAACAAAAACACTCTATACTAACCCTCTCAAACGACACTCAAATACAATACATATAGGATCATCCAATACAGACTTTGATCAATCAAATGATGATCTTGGTATGACCGAGCCACGTATGCCCGTAGTAGTCGGTGGACGACGTCGTGGTTCCGGCGTAGTTAAAACTGCCAAAGATATACCCCGTCGTGGTAGTCATGAGAAAGATCAATCCATAACAATTAATGATTTACAGCGGCAAGTGACGAGCAGTAAAGACCGCCCATCAAAACATGACTCGGCACCCATGGGATTACATCGTCGTACATCCTCCAAGAATGTAAAGCTAGGTGTTGGACATCAATCTGATTCATCCATAGCTGGTAACTTTATGGCAAACATTCATTCATCACCATTACAAGCTACCGCACACTATACAGCACCAGTCTATCCAAAAAGTTCTAAAGATGTTGAATTTATTGAAATCTCATTACAACGTAACTTTGTATTTGCCAATGCGTTAAGTGATGAGGAAACGAATCGTAAACGTGAAATGAAATTAATAGTTGATGCATTTGAATCATATACTGTAAGTGATGTGGGTAGTACAATCTTAAGTGCGGGTAGTGTTGGTGATTACTTTTATATATTAAAGGAGGGATGTGTGGAATATAAGAATCGGAATCAACGTGGTAATATTGAGGTGGTGGGTAAGGCGAAACGTCCTGGACAGAGTTTTGGTGAATTATGTTTATTATATGATTGCCCACCACCGGCTACATGTGTTAGTGGTCCATTATCAAGTGGTAATGTCAAATGTCATGATGGTAGTTCATGTATATTATGGAGATTACATAAATTGACATTCCGTCAAATTATGGCAATGCGTACTATGCGACGTGATGAACATTTACGTGATGCCATACGTAAGATATCGGAATTTAGTGGATTAGATGATGATTTTATCAATCGTATATCGAATGCAATGGATGTACGGACTGTGAAACGTGGTGAGGTAATTTATGAGGCTGGTGAAGATAATGCTGATGAGTTTTATGTCGTGGGGAGTGATGGTACGGTTAAGATTACACCCCAAAAGGGAAAGAGTGTTGTTATTGGTAGTGGCGAATCATTTGGTACCGAGTCTATTGGGAGTGGTGAAGGTATGGCGGTACGGAATGAAACTGCCAAGGCTGTTGAGCGTACGACATTGTTGGTCATGTCACGTGAACATCTTACACGGACAATTGGATCACTTAATGCTGCCGTACAACTATCGAATGATCGACGATTACTCAAGTCCATCCCTTTATTTAGAGATTCAGACTTTGAAGACTTTGAATATGAACTACTGGCGGCCTTAATCGAGAAGGTGAATTACAAGGGTGGTAAGGTAGTATACGAGGAGGAAGAGAGGGTAGAAGAACCATCATTAATGATTGTCCGGAATGGTATATTAGATCAATTTAGTGATCAATATCCCGATCGAGAGAAGGTATTAAAGGAGGGAGATATATTTGGTGAAGATTCATTACTTCCCGATAAGAATATGAAGTTTGGTGGTGCCAAGGGTGGGACCAAGTATCGTGAGGAGACTGTGGAGGTTGTGTCGGATGTCGTAGAGTGTGGAAAGTTGACATTGTCGGATATTGATTCCGTCGTACTTGATTTGCATAGACTGGGGTGTAAACGCCGTGTTAGTAAACGTGCACCCAACAAAGGAGGATTGCATTCATCATTATCCGAACCCCGTCCTGAATCATTAGATGAGTTAGAGTTTCATCAACTATTCGGTGCGGGTACTTTTGGACGTGTTTGGATTGTCAGTAAGCATGGTAGCAAGACGGCATATGCACTCAAGATCCAGAGTAAGCGAGAGTTACTTGATCAACGACAGGCTAGTTCGGCGTTACGTGAACGAGCTGTCATGGCAAGGCTGGACCACCCCTTCGTTTGTAAACTCATCAACTCCTTCCAAGATGAGGCATGCATTTACATGCTCCAATCATTAATCCAAGGTGGTGAACTATTGAACTTGATTCAAGGTGGTGAGATGCATGGCGGACTACCCGAGATTGCAACCAAGTTCTATGCCGCGGGGATATTGGAGGGTTTGACTTATATGCACCGAAGACATATTGTGTATAGAGATTTAAAACCGGAGAATGTATTGTTGGATGCCGACGGTTATCCGGTCATTATTGACTTTGGTTTTTGTAAGTGACGTTTGATGAACGATTGATTGTTTGGTTTGTACCCTGCCCATTGAACTCATCTCTTAATGTTATCCACTCCATCTATATAGCCAAAGTCATTACTGACAAAACATATACATTCTGTGGAACTCCACTCTACCTAGCACCAGAGATTGTGCTAAGTCGAGGTCATGATAGAGCCGTAGACTACTGGTCATTAGGTTGTCTCATCTTTGAAATGCTCTTCGGTGCCACACCTTTCTACGAACCAGGCATTGATCAGAAGGGACTCTTTAAAAACATTGTCCGTGGAAAGTGGAAGATAAACGATGACAAATTAAGTAGACATGCTCGTGATTTATTACATGGTATGCTACATAAACGTCCTACTGAACGATTGGGATGTCTAGCCGGTGGATATCGTGAGGTGAAGGACCATCCCTTCTTCCAGGAAGTTAACTTTAACAAACTTGTAAAGAAGCAAATTAAGGCACCTTGGGTACCATTCATTGAGAATAAGTTGGATATATCACACTTTGAAAACTTTGATGCAGATGATGAGGACTTTATTAAAGGAAAGAAGCCGTTATCATCAGATGAACAACTTATATTCCAAGACTTTTGAGTGGATGTTGTGTTGGGTGGTGATGTAAATGAAAGTCTTTGAGATTAATGGAAACTTTTGTTTGTGATTTGAACTCAATAACTCTATTGTAATTAAAAGTAATATCACTTCAATTAGCATCTGGTTAAAAGAATGCAGCACACCTTTATTAGATAGGCATAACACTGGAGACTTTACTTTTTCGTAGAAGATCTACTTACTTATCTTGATGGTATCTTGCCCCGTTTGATTGTTGTAACACTCGTTCCTATGCCCATCGATACCACCCAACAGTATTGACCCACTAGTCCTCTCTTCATGATACCGAGTTTTCTCCCATTCTTGTAAACAGATAATGTACCCTCATCTAAATCAAGAAGCATTCCTATTTCATCACCAGAGGCCACACTTTCCATTCCATCCCAGGCTTCCATGATAAAATCAGAACCACCACTCCAAGCACTTGAATGGCAACTTTTACTATATGTACCGTACATGCAACACTGAGCATCATCGTTATTGTTATTGTATTCAGTACTCGGAGAGAAATGTCGGTAGAACATCTCGTAAATAGGGACACTATTTGCATCTTGATTTGCCTGCCCTGGTCTCATCACCCCTATGAAAGCTCCATTATAGGCATTATCACATTCAAATATTGCATAATGCTTTCCTGCCCTCAGTATATTGTTGCTAAATGCAGTTCCCCAAGATGAGCCCCTAATTCCGCTATGCCTAACAATTGATTTGTCTCCACTATTTACATACTTAGCGTTGACAAGCTGGTCAAAAGTAAGGGGCCCTCTCATGAATCGAAGATAGTAATAATTTGCCAATGAATTCTCTCCATTATAATACGGCAGTGTAGCTAGCTCTTCTTCTGTTGCTATATACTGTATTACAATACGTGCACTCTTCTCGATTAGAGATTGATCATCATTATCAGATTTGCAAAACCTTGTACATGTAAGAGCTAAATTAAGCACGTCAATTGAGG
>Ga0214478_100271_pt1 | contig 30597 bp, 17 predicted proteins | sample M1_20Mar14CPVII9_2_FD_178001 | JGI IMG/M metagenome (GOLD analysis project Ga0214478, IMG submission 178001) | Marine eukaryotic communities from Monterey Bay, California, United States - M1_20Mar14CPVII9sort6BwellD7 | ecosystem: Environmental > Aquatic > Marine > Unclassified | place: USA... | reverse complement strand
AACCCTGTAGTCTCTGTAATCTTTGACCGGTCCATCCTCAGGGACACTGACAAACGACGACTCCGATTCACTTCTTTTCATTGTATTCTATTGCTCTTTGTTCATCTACAGCCGCTAATACTATCGACAACGAGAGGTTTGAGATTTGCAAGGTGAAAGGTGGAACACATACTTGACACATGAATTGCTCAATGAGTCCCTCCTGGGTCCCGTGAAATGGCCAACTTATACTTTATCTAAAACTTCCAGGAAAGAAAAACTCGGAAAAGTGGCCGATCAGTACTCTCTATGTCTAAGACATGCAGGGTACTGATCGGCCACTTTTTCCATTTTTTCATTTTTGCGACCTTTAGAAAAAGTATAAGTTGGCCTTTTTCACTTTATTGTAATTGGGAGTCTTTTGGATACCTGAGCAATTCATGTGAAGTGGATACCACTCACTTACTTCAGATTGCGGTATCCTTTTATGAGAGATACGGCGTGTAAATACTTATAGTAGTATTGGATGATGCATCAAAATGACAACAGTAACAACCTACTCGTAGTAAGATGTGTATGAGTCGTAAGTGCTGTTATTCTACTATCCTCTATCCGTGCTGTTATTGCCTCCATACAACTGTCTCGTAAGTAAAGGAGGCTTGCAGGGTGTGAGGATCATCTCTTCTCGATACATTATGATGATTATTGAAGTGTATACTCAAGAGTGATTCAATTGATACAATCTAGCATTTATTGTATTATAGCAAACTGAGATAATGGGTTAGAATGAAAGCATCGTGCTACACAACACCCCTCCCTCCACCTCCACTCCCAGGTGAAAAATTACTGTTGGGAGATTGATCAATATCTCCGTCAAAAGTAAAGCCTCTGAAAGTTTGGTCATTCAATTCCTGTTCGCTGATCGGTGGGTGTCCAGCGGCCTGTTGCTGCTTTTCATAATCCTCAGTCTCGATGGGCATACGTTGAAATGATTCGTCAAAATTTGCCGTAGCCACATCTAATGCCTCGGCAGTAATTGATGGACTGCTGCTTCCTCTATTGGCGGAAGCAGGTACACCACCACTACTCTGCTGCTGCTGTTGAAATTGTGAATGCTCACTTCCACCAATGGCATCACTGACAGTACTATTACTCCGACTTTGGAATTGTTGCCAACCCTCACAGGGTCTAATCGGTGCAGAAATCTGTCGTGCTCGCAATGCCTCAAAGTTAATCCGTCTATAAAAGAATTCATGTCTCATGGCACTACGTAATCCCATAACACCCAATCTCATCCGAGGTTCACGTTCGAGCAATCCAGCAATACAGGCTCGACAATGTGGACTAAATTGTACCTCCTTTGGAAATACCAATGGTGCACTTCGTAATCTTCGAAACAACTTAGATCTATCAGTTGTATACCAAGGTGGTAGGCCTGTCATCATTTCATATAGTATCATACCCAAACCCCAATAATCGACACAAAATCCATGTCCACCTTGATTTAACACCTCTGGTGCCATATACTCAGGCGTGCCACATGTTGATTTAGCACCCTGTGTTGGATGACGTATACCATCCTTGGCTAAACCAAAGTCGCCCAACTTCACATGACCATATGCATCCAACAGTACATTCTCGGGTTTCAAATCTCTATATATTATACTATTCTTATGTAAATGTCCAATAGCTAATAATAACTCAGCCGCATAAAATCGTGCAACTGGTTCCTGAAATCGACGATAACGTGACAAGTGAAAGAATAATTCACCACCCGGACAGTAATCTAATACTAGATATAGCTTCTCAGTAGTTTGGAAGGCGTAATACATTTTCATAATGAAGGGATGGTCCAATACTGATAATACCTTGCGTTCAGTTCTGGTTCGTTCAATTTGACGACGGCGAACTAAGTGTGACTTTCGTAATATCTTCATTGCATATAATGTTCCTGGATTATGTCCTTGACGTTTTTGTACTAGTACCACCTAGTATGTGTGGTGTGTGGTGTGTTTTGTGTGAGTAAATGAGATTTGAAAATGGAAGCATGCCAAACTTGCAAGACTTGTATATTATATGCACAAACTAAACTCACCCTACCAAAAGAACCCCGTCCCAAAACTCGTAACGCCGGTTCAAACATTTCACAACACGGTCTTTCTATAACTTTTTGATCATCATCATCATCACCTTCTACTACCACTCCTCCACCTGTTGTCTTTGTCTGTCCACGAACATATTCAGAATCAGTACCCAATATTTCATTAGCAGTTTGTACTAATCTATTCTCTTCATCAATTTCATCTTGTGTATATCCCGCTTGGATTGAGGGTATTATTGGTGAAGTAAAATGTGATTTGGGTTGGATTGGTTTATATTGTATTATTGGTGTTTTGAGTGTTTCCAATTGTTGATTGTTGTTGGCGGGTGTATAGGGTGGTATTGGTGGTATACCACCCTGTTGTATAATGGATGCTGCAGTTGTTGTTATGGAAGTTTTTGACAATTGTTGCTGCTGTTGTTTACCAACAACTAAATTGGGCACATTTGGTAATATTCTATTATCACCCCTTTCACTACCAGCTGTTGCCCCGACACTACTTGCCAAACTAGGTGTACTTTCTTCCACATGATTTGCTCTATCATTTTCAACCACCCCATCATCATGTTCATCATCATCATCAGATTCTTCTTCCGAATCTTCCTCCCATGCCTTTTGCCAATCCTCTTCATCATTATTGGACATTTGTTTTAATGTTATGGCACGTGGACTTGGTGGCGGTGATGTATGTTGTTGTTTTGTAGTGGTTGTAGAGCGTTTGGGTGATAATTGTATATTGGATATACCCTGAGAAATATTATTAGTTGGTGATGATGATCTATTATTTGACGGTTGACCTGTATTATACATCATATTTACATTATATGTAGTATTTTGTTGCTGCTGTTGCTGCTGCTGTTTCTTTTGCATACTCATAGCCTGTTTTCTAGCGGTACTTTCTGGTGACAATTCCGCACCGCCGTTATGTGTTGTTGCAGTTGCTGCTTTACTTATACCATTATTTAGTCCTCCTCGAGCAGTGTTGTTAGAGGATGATGCTACACCTCCTATACGCTGCATCATTGATGTTATACCCGCTCGACTCATTATTGATTGAGATGCTGTTGTTGGTGATGATACAGTACTTTGTTGAGAAGGTTGAGTAGTAGCTGTTGTTATCATTTGTGCATGTTGGGGTTGATGATATGGTATTATACCCGGAGCTCGTTCTGACATACCAACTCTACTTGTAGTAGTAGTAGTTGGTGTAGATGAGTTGGTAGAACCGGTACCATTATTTCGAGGCGATGTACCAACATTTATTACATTATTAGGTGTTGAAGATCCTCCTTCTTGTGGTGGAGCTAGATGGCTATTATTGCCTGTAGCCCCACCCAAATTTGCCGCATTATCATCATGCCTAAGAACAGATGCTTCCTGTCCCATAATTAATTAATTGATACTACAATACTATTGATATCTATCTCCCATCATCTCCTTTGCAACGATCTCACTATCACTCACTCTACGCTCTATCGTCTATGCAAGATATCAACGATGTAGCAGGGGGGGAGCTTTACCCCCCCGCCGCGTGCCCCCGCCAGCCCCTATTCAAGGCCTTATCCATGATCCTGTGCTCGCTTGTGTAGGACAGGATTAAGGAATATATATCACACATTGGATGATAGTACCGGTGGATGCATTATGAAGAATAGATCTGTTGACAAAATTAGGCGGTGGCGTCGGTATCAAATATATGTTCGAGATTGATTGACTTGCAAAAGGCACTTCATTGCAAGTCATCCTCTTCAGCATCACTTTTATTAACAAAAGAGGTATAGCCCTTTTATTGGAAAATAATATACCACAATTGCAAATATACAACTGAACATAAACCATGAATAAGTCCGGCGGACACCCTCTTAGTGCAATGATAGTACATACAGGTACAACTATTCAAAACAATAATGATGATAATGATAATATGGCTGTAGAAGAACAAGGCATACCTCTAGCCCCGGTCAATCAGCATGCTACAGCCCCGATCAATAATAATCCTGCTACGGATATTGAATATGTGGAATTAAGAAAGGAGGATATATTGTGCGGTAGAGGATCCGGTCCTAATGAAAGGGTAGGCAATATCGAGTTTCGTAACCTAGTGTTATCACGAAAGGAAGAGTATGTTGCAATACCAGCCCGTGATCATGCTGATAAAACTCGTATTGCCCACGAGGTTATTGCAACAATTAAGGAGAGGGGTGCACGATTTCTTAAATATGCGCCAAAGAAACCAGCTGTTGAGGGTCAACCTCGTGAACCTGATCGGTATATATTAGCAGATGATAAGACCATTCTCGAAAAGACTAAGCAAGCCTTACGGCAACATCCATCTGCAGGACGGAGGGAACGCCAGGCTGCGGCAAGGCAGGAGAAGAGAGAAAGATTGGAAAGAGAACGGAGTATATTCATGATGGAGGAGGACACTAAACGATCAGCTCATGCTGTAGCTGCTCTTAAAGATCCAACACATAATGCAGCCCACATGTCACATAATGCGGCATATCATAATGCGATGAGGTTACAAATGGAGCAACATCAGAAGACTCAGCAAATGACACCGGGGGTTCTTTCTCAACGACAATATCAAGAACGTCAAAAACAGTTATATGCGGATATGCAGCCTAGTAATAATGGAACATATCAACAAGCTGTTCAGAAATCTGGTGGCTATCTCTATCCTTCTACGTTACCAGGCCAACCTCACCCGTATTTTGGTACTACCATCCTCGTACCGACCAGTGGAGTTGGTGCCCCTAGTTTAAATGGTCATACAATGCAACCACAATCTGTTGCTAGCAATGGTAATAATGCATCCCAAGCTTCCAAAAAACAACAGCAGCATCAAGATGTTAGTCTTGCTACTCAACTACAAAACCCTAATCAGAGACCAAGTATTGATCTTCCTGATGGATGGCGTTGTGTTTGGTCAAAGACACAACAGAGGTGGTATTTCTTTCACGAGCGCATGGGTTCATGTTGGGATCTTACCAGCGTTGCCTCAGCAATACAAGCCGCGGGAGGGGACACATCAGCTATTATTAATCTGCAGAAGAATCAACAGCGGTATGTTAATGACCAGAACCGCAGGCCCTCGATATCAACGCAACAGACTGTGCCAGTCGGACAGCCCCAAAAACAATCAAATCTGGTAAACAGTTCCGCTGCGAACTCTAAGCCTCAATCTTCTAGGAGATACGAGAAAGATGCAATGTGCATAGATACGATGAGAGCCACTAATGATAACCATGGTAATGTGCAACTAGGGCAATATAAGAGACCTTTGGAAAATGCCACTTCTGAGCAACTAGCGCTCTTGAAACAAAAGTTGGAGTATGAAGCACTAGCGCAGAAAAGGGCGAATGAGCTGCTGAGACGGCAAATGGAACAACATGGATTGTCAGGTGCTACCAGTCGAGTCGATGATACTGCTTCTTTCAGGACTTCAGGATCAATGGATATTGACACCATTAAGAAAAGTCTACTGGAGAATGAGTCAATTGAGACACAAAATCAGATAAGAGAACAATTGAAGCAGCAACTTAAACGAGAACTTAAAAATGCCAGTACTGCCCGTCGGGGTTCTTCTACCACTTCATATGAACATGAAAAACAAACGAGAGATGCATTGCAAAGGCAGATACAGCAAGGATTAGAGGCTGCCACCACAGCTGCATCTATGCTATTAGCTAGAGAGTCAACAAGTGACGATCAGACGATAGGCACGATAAGTATATCAGGTCGCTCGGGTGGTTCAAACCTGTCTGCTCTCGAAAGACTATTTGTCGATGCTCAGTCTTTAACACAGCGGAGTGAAACGTCAGTAGGATCAAGATTGTCGATGGCGAAACGTCATGGCAAGAGTAGTAACAGTATCAGAGGAGGTGATTCTGGTAGTGACCTCATTGATGGACTCGAGGATATGTCGTTACCCTCAATGTCAATGGGAGACGTATCTGAATTTGGAGCATCCACCGTCATGTCTAAACGAAGTCGTTTAAGTCGAGGAGGAGGGAGTAAGGATAGTCTAGGAAGTGGTAGTAAGACTATCGCCGAGGGGTCTGAAAATAGCGGCTCCTTACATTCTGAGGCATTTCAAGAAGAAGCTGCAAAGGCAAGAGATTTTATAGCTCGACAGAAATCTTCAGCATCAGTTTCCTCATCAGTCGAGGAGGTCGGTTCAGTCGAGAGTAGCAAACGTATGGAAGCAGTTGCCGCGCTTACACTCATGTCTTCATCATCTTTACCATCAAAAGCTTCATCGGGTTTCTCAAAGGAAAATAGTAATAGGTCTGTCTCTTTTATGGAACTTCAGGCGCCCCCGCAGCCTGTGGCAGTACCTGTTGCTGCTGCTCCGACGGTCAATATGGAAACTGAACAAGCGTCCATCTCACTGAGAAAGGAAAGAAAGTCTCTATCGTCTTTCTATCGTGACAGTATAAAAACTACCACCTGTGATGATGATGAAGACATGGCAGACTCTTAAAGCAGCTTTATCGTCTAACACTAAATATATAATATGAGTACTTATCAATATATTGATTTCATACTGGTTCCAATAAATTATCTAGGTAGAACCCTCTGACTCTGGCAAACTCAATCTTATTCTAGCCTAAAAAGATGTACATACTTGTACCCAACCTGCTTTAAAGCAACTGGTACAAGATTCAACTCTGCGAACCCTAGTCTTTTTGTGCTACAATTTTCTTCCCATCCCAGAAGGATTGCATGGTTCTGAGTAAGAGATTTAAGATAAATTATAGCCTTGGCATAGATCAATTTTGGAGTGGCCTCATACTTTATTGCAACAATCTGTGCTGGCATTTGATTTGTTTGGGGCATATTACCATATTAAATACTTGGAAGAATTATATATTCGTCATTTATTAGGTATTCAGAGAACTAGAACTAAAGGAAATATTTATCGCATATAATCCCAAACAATGTTTAGAAATTTGTATGTTAACCTTCTCCGTACTCATACAGAAGGACAAAGTGTAGTTAATCCAAATGATTATATAGATGCAACAGATAATCATCATGTACAGTCCACAAGAAGTAGTCCAGCCAATAATAATAGTCATAGTATGAGTGCTGCTATACCATTACCAAATCATAATAATACTATTACTGCTAATAATAATAATAATAATATGAATATGATTAATAATAATGTTATGGAGAGAGAATATATCACACTGCATAGTAAGGATGTCCTGTTCGGTAGAGGATCCGGCCCTAATGAACGGGTAGGCAATATCGAGTTTCGTAACATAGTCCTATCACGGAAGGAAGAGTATATTGCAACACCCGCCCGTGATCATTACAATAAAAGTCGTATTGCACACGAGGTTGTTGAGGAATTAAGAGCAGGGGGTGGAAGGTTTGTTAAAAGGGCAGTTGGACAACATCCTGGGGAACCTGATCGGTTTGTATTAGCAGATCAAAAGACTGTTATCGAGAAGACAAAGCAGGCCTTGCGTCAACATCCTTCTGTAGGAAGGGACAAACAGCTTGAGATTAAGAGACAGAAGAAGAGGGAAAAAATAGTCAAAGATTGGAATAATGATATGAACAACAAACCTGCAGATGAAGTTACAGCTCTTAAAGATCCATCACTTGTGCCCCAGACAAACCAAGAGCAAAAGATGAATGTAGTGAATCCTGGGTGTGAGGTGTATTCTTCTGGTTTACACCAGCAGACTAATAAATCGAAATGTGATGATGCAAAGAAGCCAGGTTCTATAAGTTTGGAACAACAACGAAAGGATCAGTTGGCATCACTAATACTTTCTCAACAGCAACAACAGCAGCAACAACAAATGGCTCCTGCATCACAAGCAGCCACGAGTAATGTTAATGACAAAGATCGTGATCATGCCATGGAGATGCAAAAACATTATCAAGAGTTGGTTGCTCAGCAACTTGGTGGAAATTGGCAAACAAATCAGCAGGGTAACATGGCTGCACAAGTAGTGACGAGTAATAATGGTCAAGGTATACATATGCAAAATGGGCATACCAATCAGCAATTTGTGGCTTCACAGCCGGAAGCTCGAGTAGAGTCTAGCAATTATGGACGATATCATGAGCAAGTAATGCAGATGAAAAAGAATCATCACGAGCTGGTTGCTCAGGAGCAGATTGTTCGGCAGCAGGTTGCACTGCTTCAACGTGCTCAACAGTTTGGCGTAAATGGGGGGCACCCTGCTCCGCAAGATGTTAATCTTGCTACTCAACTACAAAACCCTAATCAGAAACCAAATATCAACCTCCCCGATGGATGGCGTTGTGTTTGGTCAAAGACACAACAGAGGTGGTATTTCTTTCACGAGCGCATGGGTTCATGTTGGGATCTTACCAGCGTTGCCTCAGCAATACAAGCTGCGGGAAGGGATACTACTTCTACTAGTGCAATGGGCGTGCATGCGATGAATTCATCTAGCTTGCAAGAGACGCAAGCTGCTCATCTACTTGATCAAGAGTCTATTGGGACACAAAATCAGCAGATGAGAGAACAGTTCAAGAAGCAACTAAAGCAAAGACACAAAAGTACTAGTGCTGCTCAGGGTACTTCGATCACTTCGTATGAACAGAAGCAAATACAACAAGAAAATGCTGCTATTGCATCCACGCTATTAGCGAGAGGATTGAGTGACGACCACACTATTGGCACAATAAGTATATCAGGGCGCTCGTGCGGCTCAACCTTGGAAACAATGGCACTTGAAAAATTCCTTATCGATGGCCAGTCTTCAACACAGAGGAGTGTAGCATCAGTCGGATCAAGATTGTCCAAGGCAAAGCGCCACTGCAAAAACAGTATCAGAGGAGGTGATTCTGGTAGTGACCTCGTTGATGGACTCGAGGATATGTCGTTACCCTCAATGTCACTGGGAGACGTATCTGAATTTGGAGCATCCACCGTCGTGTCTAAACGAAGGCTTAGTCGAGGAGGAGGGAGTAAGGATAGTCTGGGAGGAGGTAGTAAAACTATCGCCGAGGGATCTGAAAATAGCGGCTCCTCACATTCTGAGGCATTTCAAGAAGAAGCTGCAAAGGCGAGAGATTATATTTCTAGGCAGAAATCGTCTGCAGCATCAGTTTCCTCATCAGTCGAGGAGGTCGGTTCAGTTGAGAGTAACAATCGTATGGAAGCAGTTGCCGCGCTTACACTCATGTCAGTATCCTCGCCGCAACCATCAAAAGCTTCATCGGTATCATCAAAGGAAACAACCAACAGATCCGTCTCATTTGTAGAAGATATGCTTGGTATACGCCAGGCGGCTCCCCCGCAGCCTGTGGCAGTCCCTGTTGCTGCTGCTCCGGTGGTCAATATGGAAACTGAACAAGCTCACGTACACGAGTCTGACAGACAACTGGTGGATACCTCGCGGAAGAAGAAACGGAAACAAAAACGACAGTCTCTATCATCTTACTATCGCGAGGTGAGGGCTTCTGATAATTGCGAAATGGATATCGATGAATCTGGAGAATAAGTTTGTAATATTGATATTACTAAATACTGAGTTTAAACTTAAAGAGACCCGGTACACAATTTCCTAACTCTTTCTCCTTTGCCCTTCTTAAAGTCTTCTTAATCGGTAGCAGTTGTTACATCCTCTTCGGAAACAGTATACCACTCCCCGCCCATTGAATATACTTCTCCACTGGCAATACTTTCGTCTACTCCAGTTAATCCGTTTGTCTTACCCTCACTTGAAACTACCGTCACTGAGCACTCGTCATTTGGAACGTCTGCAACACTGATAGAGTTGAATGCAACCTTAATAATCTTGGAATCTAATTCAAGATTATTTGCCAGCATGTCACTTGCATCAATCACCTCCTTTAGAATGAGATCGTCTCCACCTAGAAAATTGAAAGTTACTGATTGATCTTTTTCGACATTAACAATTGAAACATTAGAGAGGGCTTGTTGTATGGCCTCCATCGGAGACAATCTAATCACTCGGTCTTCGACTCTATTAGATTGTCCTGGATCTTGATATGTCTCTTTTCCTTCTCCAGATGCTAATATTGTTACACCATCAAATTTATCCACAACAGATTTATCAATACTTGTTAATTTGTCATATCGAATCAAATCATTAAACTCACTCTCCCCATCAGATGAGGATTGCACACTACCAATGCACTTAATTGCACATCGCTTTGCTAATCCTACACCGCCTATATTTTCCTCCACTGTTACTGCAACATCTTCTTCGCTGTCGGCTTTAATAAACTGGTATAGTTTTGTATTACTTGATGTTCGTCGTGTGAAAGTAGAATGAGTTGATGTGAAGGATGATACTTCATATGCAACTATCACAAGGGCAATTTGAGCCACTAACATCATATTATGCAGACAAATCATTATTCTATTATTATGATGTGATGTAGTAATTTTGTCACTGGTGTAGTATCAATAATTGTAAATAGCAGAGAGTAAAGGAAGTAGATGACCTTGAGATGAGTAATACCTCTCTGCTGGATAGCTGTATATGGAAGAGGCCGTAGTAATAGTTATTACCATAGCCTACAACTCTCTACTATCAACTTTATTCATTCGTTCGTCAGGCTTATGTACATGCGCTCGCTTTCGCTTGTACGGGATGAAGCGGGATAATAGTTACTGTGACACCAATACAAAGGCCTACATCTTTATACGTAAGCCAAGGACATAACGCCCATCCACCCTACAACTCCAAGCAAAAGCAGTACTTGAGGGCAAAGCAAGTGGCAGATGCCAAAAGGATTTGATATATTTGCAAATTTGGCTTGAGGTTCTGGTTTGCGACTCAATTGACTTGCAATAAAAACTTTATCATATCTATTTGATTCGCACTTTTGAATAGATAGAAGGGCATCAAACCTTACTTGAATCAAATAAATATGGATAATCAACTTCCAAACCTAACTCCGTCATTGCAAGATAATCAGCAGCAACAATACATATATGAATTAAATGATCACGATGTGCTATGTGGTAGAGGTAGTGGACCAAATGATCGTAAGTTACTTTTATATCTTTACCCTATTATAATCAAACAAAACTTACACTCTCATGTTTGCTTCAAACATCGTACTTTTATCTCAGGTGTTGGTAACATTGAATTCCGTAATATAGTTTTAACACGAAAAGCTGAATATTTAGCAGCACCATCCCGTGATGTCAAGGGGCGTATTGCCAATGAGGTTGTTGATGCAGTACGAAATCGTGGTGGTCGATTCGTCAAGAAGTTGAACGCCAAGCAGCTAGAAGAGAAAGGATATAAAAAAGATATGAATGTGTATGAATTAGCTGATGAAAGTACTGTATTAGAAAAGGGTAAGCGAGTATATATATATATATATATATATATATATATATATATATATATATATATATATATATATATATATATAGTTATTGCTGTGTTTATTGCCTTATATATATTTCACATGATATTATGCACATACATATTATATATATATATTGCTCACATCTTATGTATCATACCCCCGCTTGCTCAATACTCTATACTCAAAGCAAAACAAACATTACGTCAAAACCGAGCCAACTTTGTAAAAGAACATGGTGGTGTTGTTGATATTAAGAAAACTATGCGAAGTGCTGGTAGAGATATACCCACTCAATCATCTGCTGCTCCCATGTCTAATAATAATAATAATAATAATTGGGGTGTACCTTCAACATTGAATAACTTACCCCAAACATTGAAGAATACTGCATCATCAGCACGGAATTTAGGTGTGCAGGGAGCGACGTCGGCACGGAATTTAATGTCCAATATACCAACAAGCTTCGGTTCATTAAATCCCATATCAATGAGTCAATCGGGAGGTGATGTTGGTTTGGATTCAGCACAACATCCAAAGTTGAGTGCCAACACTGTACAGCAGTTGAATGAGGCATTAAACTTTACATCATCAAATAATGGAAGTAGTATGAGTAGTAGTGGCATGATGATGATGCAAAGTAATAATAACATGATGCCTACTGCTAACAGTAGTAGCAACACAAGCAGCAATAATAATTTGAGTCTAAACACTGCAGAATTAGCCACTGCGGCAGGGATGGGACTATCTGATATATCAGGTAGCAATGGAATGTCAACTACAAGTGCTCAGGCATATAGTGCACTATTGAGGGAATATAGTATGAAAGAGGAAGATATGTTAATGCAACAGTTTTTACAGCAACAGCAGCAAGGGGAACAAGAAAGTATGCCACCACAAGCTCAGAGTCCACAAGACCTAACACAGGATCAAGTACAGCAGCAATTCGAACAGCTCCAGCAACAGCAGCAGTTCATCCAACAACAACAGTCTCTTCAAAGTAATGCACCCATGATACAAAAGGGTCAACAACCACAGTCTTACCCTGGGCTAGAATCGCTACAAAATGAAGGCAATGTGTTTGGAGATTTATTACGAACATATACAGAACCACAGATATCGTCATCCCAGCCATATAAACAGGAGCCGCCGCCGCAACCCCAGCAGTTTGTAGCACAGCCACTTCCTGTGCAACGTCAGATAACAGCAACAACAAGTAATACAAGTGCCATGAGCGCAGGAGAACAGAATCTACTTGATCAATTTCAGCAACTGCATGCCGCACAACAAGAAATATTGAAGTCGGAAGGAGGAACAACATCATCTATTACTACACAACAGCAACAGCAGCGACAACAACAACACCCGAATTCACAACCCATGTATCAGGATGCATTAGTACCACTGAATGATACCAAGGGATCTTACACAGATCAGTCGGTCCCATTGAGGGATGTGTATCAACCAGAATCAAAGAAGAAACAGCCGCTGCAGCCTTCACCCCCCACTTATGATAAGAAAGACTCAGAGGGGAGTGAAAAGGAACTTGATAACTCTGATAAGTTGGGAGTATTTGATCCAACACGTAGAAGGAGAACGTCACGACGACGATCTACACTTGGAGCTGATAATCGATCAGGCAATACATCACGATCTGATAAATCGTCGGGAACAAGTAGTATTGGTTTAAGCAATCTTGAACCAGGTAGTCTTGAAGAGGGTGAATCACTCTCGATGAGTTACAAGACAGCTCAACACTTGGCCAAGGCATTTGATGCAGACAAAAGTCTCACTATGAGTGGGTTGTCGAAAAAGACTGCTCTTGATCTAGATTCTAGTATGTTATCACTAATGTCCTTGTCACTGAATGGTGGTAATAAACATGGCAATAGTGATGACAAGTTACTACAAAGCTTGGAAGGGGAATCGGGTGCGAATGAGAAAAGTAAGAATTCGAAAGATAATCGTATTTATCAGTCAGGAGTATCATTTGGTGGTAGCATCATGACTGTTGATAGTCAGAATCGTAAGCTCGAGACAGGAATTTCATTTGGTGATTCAATTATGAGTTTAGATGAGGACTGGAATTCGAGGATAAATGAGGAGGAGGAAAAGACAGCTCAGATGGAGTGACAGGAATGTGTTTGCATAATAATATGATTAATATTAAGCGAGACTATTCTTTAGTTAAAGTAAGTTAAAGTCAAGGAAAAAGGGTAGGATACCTTCATTTCTAAGGCAAGGTATCTTTTTCAGATCTCCCCTTACCCCTTCAACAAACAATAAATGACAACAGCCAATAAATACAACAAGTAACCACTGCTTTGTTGTCAGTTACTACTTAATCACCTGCTAATTATTACCATTAAACAGTTTATTATGAACCGGTGCATTAGATTTTCACTATGGTTTGCAAGTGTATCTTTTCTATTATTAGTTGTATCGACAAATAGCTTTATACCTAACACTAACGTCAGCAGATTTCATAGGGGTAGAAGTAATCTCTTATTGTTCTCAACTAATGAAGGTCAGCAAACGCCAGTGCAAAAGAAGCAAGAGCAGATAATGGAGATGGCCAGTATAGCTGGTGCAGAGGTTAGTGTTTATTTAAATATGCATATATTACCAAATGCATATATAATCAAATACATAATAAATGTAATGGAAGATGTGTGATAGAATGTATAATTATCGGTAATAGCTCTAACATAATATTATATAATTTTGCGCTTTATCATTGTACAATTGCAAGGCAATCAAAAAGCTTGACATTGATGAAAGAACAAAAAGGGGTGAGTGCAAGTATTACAGTTTAATTCGTATGCATACATAATTTTATTGGTTTTCCTCCAACTCAATAATTTATATCATTATCATATCCAAAGCAATGTTGGCGGAATCAGTGGAAGATAGAATATTTGAATTGGTTGACGAGCTTGATGAATTAGTGAAGAAGCACGGCGGGTTGGAAAACCTTCCAGATGATATTAGAGAGGAGTCGGGTAAGTAAAGTTAAGATACAAGAACAAGAAGAGCAGTCTCATATCATGTCAGTCATTTCTTCTCACATGCACATGTATCTCACTCTACTTCTAACTCTACACAATCAATAGTCGAGATGGCCAAGCAAACGCGGGCTCTGCAGATTCAATACGATGATCTGGTGAATGGTAGACCGTCTGTATTGTTGGATATGGAGGATAGTGACTAAAGTCTTGGAAGTTTGAAAGACACAATATTCATCTAAAGACTAAAGACTCATATCAAGACTAGGTTCAGGTGTTTAGTACTTTACTTTGCTTTTCTTCTCTCAGCATCTCAATCAAAATGGCCTCTCATCATTGAAGAAGCGTCAAATGACATGAAGTTTCTATGTCTATGTCTACTTGAGTCAGATAATCGCAACCGATCTGGTTCTTGAAATGACAAGTCTATATCAGCATCATTAAAGCTGCTTAATCTTGGTCGGAATGGATTAGCGGCATATGTGACATGCTGGAAGATGCGCGTTGTTATGATTTGTCATGATGAAAGAGAGGTGATTGCAACATATGTTAGTGCATGTGGTGTAAAGGCAGTCAAATGAAGACTAAAGATGGCCAAATAAAGTAGCCAAATCACCGAGTCTTCATATTGAACACACTATAACATACGACAAACAATACAAACGCGGACTTTCCTGCAATAGACGTTCACGCTCTGTCATTAGTTGTGACATATTCAAAATCGGGTCGAAGCCCATTGAAGGCATGCGACGACTTCTCACATACTTCATTCTTCCATCTTGTAATACTCTAACAAGTGCCCCAGATTCATTCGCTTGCAAAACGGCAGCACTTAAGGGAGGGTGAAGAGAGGGAGGTTGAGTTTGTTAAAGTTGCAAACCACAACAATCATATATTACACAGATCAAACTTTATATGTTGACTGGCTTTCTGGAGATACCTCTTACCTTACAAAGTGTTGCTTCATTTCATCTCCGGCATTTCCCTCTTGTAGTAATCGAGTGACCAATGTTTCGTCTGGCTCTGGTGGTAGTTCATCGTCCTCTACATTGATTTGACACCAACCTGGTAGATACATGAAAAACTTTGTAGACATTACGAATACCAATACAGTTCCGCAAATTAAACTCAGGGTCCAGTATCGGTATAAGAATAACTTCATTTTCAGGCAAGACAGTACAGATGGGTGAGATTATACGATGCACACATCATTTGACAGAAGTTTGATTATGCAACAACTCACCTTGAAAGCAGTGCCAGAAGGAGATGTAGAAAACTTGAGCAAAGATGATCGATATGCTTGCATAGCATTACAGTGAGCAACCATTGGTGCGCAGAACGATACATGTGCTGGACTGAATTGCTTCTCTCGAAAAGACTTCCATTTGATTTGTAAAAGATACAAAGACGACGCCATGGATACCATACAAAATGCAAACAGTGTATGCAACACTGGCATATAATATGTGCGATGTATCTGATAAAAGTGTTCTCTGTTCTCTTGTATCAATAGGGCAAAATCATCCTCATTGCTTCCGGGCTGGCTGAAGATTGTTAAGCCGTATAATACCACAGCTGGTCCACTTAGTTGGACCCAACATACTGGAGTAGAAATCTTCTCATTGGTGTGGATACGATATAGTGATACGATGTAGAACATTGCAAATGCTAGGAGTGAAAAGCAGCTGAGAAAATAGCCCCCTGCTGTCCAGTATAGATATACCTTTGCTGCTGCCAAGCCAATTCCTGTAGTATTAGCAAACCAAGAAGGCTCTGGTAATGTCTTGTAGACAACAGAGATGAAGATGAACCTGGAAATAGTTTTTAGGACGGTTAGTTGGATGTTTTTGATGTGATATTAATCAACAACTAAGGCGGTATAATATAACTCACCAAGCGGCCACAAGTGTATGTAACCCAGCTGCCACAAATGTGATGCCCTCTCCAACACTTCCAAAGTTGCCTGCAAAGACTTTCATAAGTGCCATACACAAGAGACCTAGTGGTGCAGCTGTGGTTGGATTGGCTAGCTCATCTCTCACAACAGGGAAGGCAATCATTATTTTCCCAACAAGGAAGCTGCTTAGTATAAAAGCTATCGTACTGCAAAGATAATGGAAATGCACAAAGAACTGGTAGCCGTCTCTATCTGTCTCACAGGAAAAACATCCCGGAAACTCAGTAAATTCACAGCTACAATAAGGTGCATGGCTGGTAAGAATGGTTAAACGAAGGAGCAGTAAACTACACGATTTTATATAAACTCACGCTTTATTGTGATAGTGAGTTGGATGGCATGCATTGAAAGTTTCTTCGTACCACTTCAATACAAGGATGTTAGGTAACGCAAGTTAGTTTGACACAATAAAACATATTTTCAATATAGTGACATAACCAAAATACCCTCACCTTGAACCAATCAACTCCCAATGAAGCCCAAGCAAGTGCTAGACTTCCAACTAATGATGGCATGTTAGAAATAAACAGCTCTAATATAATGAGTGCTGAATGCATCTTTCCCAAAAGAACATATATTGCATCATCTAGTCGAAGAGGCATTGCGTCTTGTCCTTCCAATTTATCATGATGTTTTCCTGAATCAGACGATCGATATCTATTCCTTTTGTTTCTCGTCTTCTCTATTGATGAATATTTTGGTCCTCTGTTTCTACCAGTAGAGAGTCTACCTCGTTCATTGAATGGTTCGCCTCTTTCTATATCTCTATTTCTAGTTTCCCATCTAATGTTCGGATTCTTCTTTTGATAACCGGTATGCTTTGGATGTCTCCCCCTCCGATGGTGATTTTCATTGGAAGAATGTGAATGAGAAGAGCTATCACCATCATAGCTGCTATCAGATGTGTAACTACTCTCATCACTATCATAGCTGCTGCCATCACTAGACTCATCCTCATAATATCTTTGTCGACTATAATCTAGTACACGTCCAGATTGTTGACTACCTGTTCTAGAGAATCGTATTGAATCTCCAGATGCAGTTCTATTGTCCTCGGATCGTGAGGAATAAATGGCAGACCCATACAGCGTTGAGTTCAAATCACTTCCATCGGCGCTTGAATAACGGGCAAGATCAGGTATGAGTGGATGTTTGGATGCACCACTGTTGGAACTAAATGGAGAGCCCCCTCTTTGAAGTGTTGTACTGCTGGAATTACTAAAGGGGGAGGCACCCAATCCAAATAGGCTGGGACTACTAGAACTAGGATCGTCTCCTCTAATGACAGGATAGCTTCCTTCCCTTGTTCTCTCTCCACTTTTACCATCACTTTCAGAGGAAGCCGATAGATAGGACAATGGTCTCACATGTCTAGTTGCCCTTTCATCAGTGTCACTTTGTTGTGTATTACCTTGGTGAGAGTACCTTTCCTGCCTATTGTCATGTTCACCTGAGGTTTGCTTGCCTTCCTGCTCCCGAAGAAATCTATCCATTGAATTATGCCGACGATGATTATTGTTATAAGGTATATCTGGCGGTGGTGGTAGAAAGGCATTTTGTGACGACTCTGCACTGTATGACATACTTGCATTAGTACCAGGAGTAAGCCCCGCACTTGCAGGCACGTTATCCTGATGCGTTGGACCATCAAAAGTACTCATGATAGATCCCTGACTAATTTCCCTGGATCCCTGGCTTTGATATGGATTATGATACACCACACTACTATTACCTACTGTACCAAACGTTGCGTTTGAAGATGATCTAACCATACCATAAGAACTATCCCCTCGATCACTGCTATTCAATCTATCTGATCTTCGAGAAATAACACTCAACCCAGAAGCAGATCTTGGTGAACCACCACTACTGTCTGTGCGTCTATGCCGTTCTAACTTTCGTGCCTCCTTCCGTTCCATCTTCCGTTTGTCACGGCGTTCTATGCGATCGTCCTCTTCCCAATCATCGTTATCAATGGAGGGTAAGGCTGGACGATGGCTACCGACAACGGTTGGTGGACGAGGGGATTGAATAATAGAATGATATGCACCTTCATTATTCGAACTAGAATCAGAAGGTGCACGAGTCTCAACGGCCAAATCTTTGGGCTTACTCCAATTAGGTTTGGCAGCTGACATTCTCATATTGGTGCGTTCTTTCTCCTCTGCATATCTTTTTAGAAACGCGGCATCGGCGGCAGAAACATTTCTGCTCCGTGAAGAAATTGACCCTCTCGATCCTCGTGAGTGATGCGATTGAAAGCTTCCAGTAGATCCAGAACTATGTCTTCTATGATGCTGCTGTTGTTGATGATTTTGTTGTCTATTATTATTAGTTGGATCAATATTGAGAGATCTATTATCACTGTTATTGCTCCGAATAGGAGTATTCATATTGTGACGTTCTGCTGTATTTTGACCACGATTTTGATATTGGTGTTGCTGTTGTTGTTGTTGCAAGGGTGAGTAACTTTGTTTCTCTGTATTTTCATCAAAGTTTGGCATGTGTATAGGAGCATTTTCCCCCTTTGTATTGCTGTTGGGAGAAGAGTTAGTCTCTATATTTGCCCATCCAGCTCTCAAAGGACTTAGTGATCCTTCCCCTCCTCTCTCCGACGGAGTGGCTGATCTACTATAACTACTTGGTAAAGCTGATGATGAAGATGCAGATAACTTGTTCTTTTGTTTCTGTTGTTTCTTCTTCCTATCATTAAAACTTTTACTCCTTCTATTAGTGGGTGCCTGCTGTTGTTGAGAGTCTGATACTCCCTCGCGGGCAAAGTAATCTCTGACATCATCTGCTAGGAGATCAGAAAGGGTGGTGTGTCCTCTAGCTGGTGCCATATTGAATTATTTGTTTGTTTTATGTTTGCTTTCTATAATGGTGATATAATATGTGTACTGTTTACTTATACCCCATAGTTTTTATTGGTGCACTGTTAGTTTTTTTTTTGCCCACACTGCAAAACTTCTTGTGCCTCCTTCAAATTGTTTCAATCAAACCGTATGTGCTTATACTATTAAAGTTGAAGAAGTTAATAATACCTTCTATAATGCCCTCAACAATAATAAACCGATAATGATAAAAGGCTGTTGGTAATAATAAATATAGTTGCCATCTGTTTGCAACTAACAACAGTTTTGTGTAGTGTAAGTTTGTTGTACTATTGAGCTGTCTTGTCGATTTACCCAGCCAATCTTAAATCATATGATAATAATCAGATAAACTAATTGATGAATCATGCACTGCTCTCATCAATCATGCTACTCACCTCCCTACTACAGACCAAAGTACAGTGGTGTCTCACGAACTATACCCCCCGGGGGGTATAATGTTTTGGACTAGGCTGAGATTTGGGAGGGGGGGTATAACTGATTCCTTAGTAAGAGTACGCAGTAAACTGCGGAGGGGGGTATAGATTCTACACTAGGCTCACCTCGAGGAGGGGGGTATAGGCAGAGTTTGGGGGGTATAGTTCGTGAGACACCACTGTAGGTCATGTCGATTGATACAGAGCTTTCTTTAAGTTTCTTTAGTACAGACACAGCGTTGTGCGTAAAATACAGCTCATATCGTACAGGCCAGTTCAATCCTCAACACTCAATCAACTCTCATCACTAATACAAAAGCCCTCTCATACCTACCTACGATTGAGAGACTACTACTCCTACATCATTTCCATTGTGCCCCTAACAAATAAAGATCTCATAATTTATATATCTTAATAACATAATGATACGATTCTACTCAAACGCTCTGGCGGTTGTCCTACTTGCAACTAATCACAATCTATCATCGACCAATGCTCTCGTTAGTGTTTGCGGATCTACGTACGACGATGCATCATTGAATTGCAAAGAAGCTAATCCTCTTTGCCCAACGGGTGATGGATGCCCTGCTGATAAGCCCACATGCTATGGCGTGCCAGACGATCAATGCTTCTCTCCTACAGACTCTCCTACTTCTGCTCCTTTGCATATTTGTGCAGCAACATATGACGAGGCAATTGCAAATTGTCAAACAAATGATCAATGTCCAAACAGTGATACTACATTATGCAGTGATGAGACACATGCCTGTTTCACTGTATCAACCTTCCTTTGTCCTACAGCTGGCACTCCTAGTCCTACTGTTACCTCCACAAGTGGTGTTCAAGATGATAGCAATGCCGATGATAGTGGATCAGTTCCAGAAGATATCAAAGTTTGTGGTACAGATTATAATGATGCAGCCCAAAACTTTTGTACGAATCAAAGGTGTCCTAGTTTGGATGTAAGTGATACTTGTGTTTATATTGAGTGTAATAGTAATTTGTATGTGTGTGCACATCTTGTGCTCAACTACTTATGTGCAAGTATCTTAATGTGTACATCTTTTGTGTTCATTTTATGAATCTCAACCCTAATCTACTGATATATTATTATACAGGGATGTGAAATTGGTGGATGTTTTACTCTACCATACATGGAATGCAGCGACATTGATGATAGCTCGGGGATGGGAATGACTACTACTACAACACCTGCCACTGAATCTGAGGGACTACCTACTCTAATTGATGCAACTCAAGCTGTAGAATCTTGTACTCCTGGTGGAGCGTGTTCTGAAGCTGGATCTTCGTGTAGTGACGGCACTGAAACTTGTTGTGGACAGACATATCCTTCTCTCCAATGTGACTGTACTGACAATGGAAACGGAGTACTTGAATATATGTGCATGGCGACGGATAGTTGTATGCTTCCATCTTGTTGTCAAGACAGTCCCCCAATTGGACTGCCACCACCGTCTGAAGGGACATGCGATAGTATGGGCGCTGCGTGTGATACTGATATTGAAGATGATTATTGCTGTTTTGATTTCTCTGGAACTGGTAGCTATTGTACAAAGTCAGGTGGAAAGATGTTGACTGATGAAAATACCACAACTACTACCACCACAATGGCTACTGATGTTATTGAGCCACCAACAACAGATATCACAACTCCTGTACCAACTCCAAACTCCTCCGATGTTTTCACTAGTGCACCAGTATATAACAGATTCTTCTGTGGAGCAACTTATGAGCTAGCGGAGAAGAACTGTCTCACTGCTCAACCCTGTCCAACACAAGTGGGATGTTCAGTGCCTGGAGAGGCTTGCTTTGGAATTTCTATGGAACGATGCATGAGTTCAAGTCCAACTGGTTCGCCTTCAGGGCCCGACCCGACGATATCTCCCAAACCAACTCAACCTAGTGAAACCAAGGCTCCATCTGCCAATACATTTTATTGTGGTGCCAACTACACCGATGCCATTAGCCAATGTGTCGCATGTCCAACAGGATTTTCCACTGAGTGTCCTGGCGGAATGAGTTGCTTTAATGGCGTTCAGTGTGCATCTAGTACATCAGCACCTACACCAGGATCAACAACTCTAGATGAAGCGACAACTACATTAGCTACAGATCCAGTAGTAGTTACGGATGAAACAACTACATTAGCTACAACTGGAGTCACTGTTGGATCTACAACAACTAGTAGTATCGGTGGTGGAGACGACTCGCCTGAGGTATTGTGTTGTGCTGGGCCAAACTGTCCAGATGATTCAATTCCTTGCGCCGATCTTGTTGCAGAAAGTATTGACTTTGATCCGAGCAATACTTTGTATTGTGGTGTTGATTACAATGATGCAAAAGACAATTGCTATGAGCGTACGCCCTGTCCCTCTGGCTTTGCAACTGACTGTCCTGATGATCAATCGTGCTTCCCCGTCACATCATGTGAGACTCCACCGCCTACTGTTAGCGCTATGCCTACAAATGTTGGTGGTTCAGATGTAACCAGTCCACCCACTCCGAGCCCTACAAAGATGCCAGTAAGTGCTAAACCATCGTGGAACTTGGAAGACTTCAATACAGATGCAGCAACGGGAGATAGTGGAGCGTTGTCAATGTCAGTAAGCGGTATTATGAAGACTCTTATTTTATGCTCAGTAGTATTAGTTGGGGCCTTGATGCTTTAAGATCAAGCAAGCAAAAAAGTAATGTGTATCAAATGTCTTGAGTTGTGTGTTTGGTGTAATGTGAGACTCGAGAGATAATATAGTTGTTTATTTATAGTAGGTAAATGTAAAGTTAATTGATTTGATACGTCCCCACATCATATCAGTGTGTAGCCTGCCACCTGCTTAAAGGATACCAGTACTCTCAACCAAAAAGGATACCCAAACAAAAATGAAAAAATGAACTGGACATGTGCTAAGGCATAATAGTGACCGCACCGGGCCTGATTACTGGCCAGAGTGCATTTACAAATCAACTTGATTTGGACCAACACTAGTGCAGTCACCATCACAGTCGCCGATTGACACTGTTTAGTGCATTTATCATAGCAAAAAATTGACAATGCACTCAACCACCAAACTTAAAACTTACGATGTTGTCAGAGCACACGCACACCAACACAAATCGCGTTGATTAGTAAACGCACCCTTGCCACGCAATCAGGCCCACTGAGGTCACAATTGAAACCGCACATAAGCACTTGTGTGGTAAACGTTGCTCGTCTCGATTCTCTCGTGCATAGAGATACCAGTGCAATTCTCGTATCTGCAGTGCACTCGTTCCACTCGTGCACCGTGCAGATTACTCGAGTAGATACCTATGCACTCGAAGAAATCATCGACTTGCAACTGTTTACATGTCACGGTTAATAGTAACTCCTCGACCTTTGCACGATCCATGACGGGGGAAGTCCGCACAAAACATACTTTTGTTTAAGCGGCTGCTATTTCACTCTATACATATTGCAGTAATCTAATATCATGTCGGTGGTATCATTTATTATTGCTTTCTTCATCATATTGTTCTCATCTCCGACAATACGAGCTCAACAAGTTGATGGTAATCTTAGACTACATGAAGCAACGTTCTTAGTTTCGCACAACGCGCATGCCAACCTTGCTGTGGCAGAAGGAGTAATTGAACCTTTGGGCACAAATCAAGAAGATACAATATTGGAACAACTTAGAATCGATGGTGTACGAGGTTTAATGTTAGATGTTTTGATCGTAGGTATAGAGCTAACAAGCTAATACACTAATCATTCATATCTATAAAGGAATTATGGTACGAGTATGCTACTAATAGATGACGCACATCTTGTGCTTCTCCGCTTTGTAATCTTTCTGTTGATCATCGTCTACTCACGGGAATCCACGTGGAGTAAGCCTAGCTGCTCATTTAAACACTCCCCTCAAGCCAATATTGAGGTCTCAATTTGGATTGTCATGCAAAGCTAGTTCAACTGATAATATACAAATCGAATCTTCCAACTACCACAACATAGAAGGACCGACAATAGTAAACTAAACTCTCCCAATCTCCAAGATATAGACTTCTGAACATATGGTATCTCAAAATTCACACATCGCAGAGTGGATCTATCCAAACTACTCACTTCTAGCGACATATTCAATGATACTAAACCATTTCCAATGTACTCTAGGCTCGAAGTTGAACGATATAACAACAATCATTCTCGATTGAGTCTTCATATTCGTCAGTCTGTATCTTCATACTTCAATCTAAAACTATACTTTCTTCTTTTCATTTTCATATCACTCGCCGCACTCTTCTCAAGAGTTGGCTTTATATAGATGGTTCGAGCTCGACTCGATACTCCATCTTCACCACAAACTTAATAATACTTATAGTGGTTCGAAACAAGCCTTGACAAGTCTCTACATCCACCTACACCACGGACTGGGTGGTACACAAGTAACAGCTTTTGAATACTGCAAATATCAAAACTCGTGGTTTCGGATAACAAGTTATCCTACTCCACCCCCGTATCAAACAATCAACTTTCAATCATCGATATAACATACAAAGATACCAATAGGAGCACGCCTTCTCAACCTTGAGACGTATCTTATCTAATGACTTATAGACATACGATATGTATAGCAACTTGCAATATAACTCAGGCAGATACAAAATCATACCGGCAACTACTCATTCGATGCCTCACAGTCTTAGTCCATATTGTTCTTGTATTATCAAATCTCGAATAGACTTCAAGTCATATTCTTCAAACAACTTGCTGCTCGACTACAGTCTCAGCACAGAATCTTCAAACAAAAGATTCAACATGTCTTGCCATTGCAAGGACTTCAGATAAACACGATCAGATACACCGCATCCTCAACATACCTTGTATGTCAGTATCATCACCTCGACAATACGAATAATACATCTTATTAATGTTCATTTCTTTAGGATACGTCATGGCGGCTACATGCCACTTGCCATGTATATCTCGTCACGTCTATGCTCAGATAGAAACAATAACAGCGGAGGTTCACTCCTCGTGCCTCGTTGATATGTGAGAATAACAACATGAACATATCATATTAAACTCACTTTCATATTATAGGGATCATCTCATCTCTCGAGTTTTCCCAGATGTGTAATCTCTCAGCGGCGTCCTCGCCTGCTGATGTCATACTCATGCAGTTTGTATCCTCAAAATGAACACATCTTGTGTCACTTCTTCTCAAACTTTACATTGCACATGATCATCCTTCACCATCACATCCACACGTGGCTTTGGTGCCTCGGAATAACTCACATATTCAACATATCTGATGTTGACCTCTAGTAGCTTCGTCCCTCATATCAGAAGCAATATCAATCTCTAAAAGGATGAGGATACACAACAAACAGTAGCTGCATCTCCACACACACGAGAAACAACATGTCCATACCATATGAAATAGAACATAACTGCGGCCAAACTAAGGCTGCACAACTCCCCTGAATACAACATCAGGCTATCGTTGTTTGCTCATACATCTTCGGTGGATATTACAGCTCCCCTGAATCCTCACAGATTGGAAGTTACCACCGTCGATTGTTGTTCTCTTACTCATCTCGGTTTCGATTGATATGCACCTTAAACTTATACCACACCAAGTTACGGTGACTAACGCTCGCACCAACAAACTTATTTCATCTCAAAGTTCGTCTCGGTGTCTAACATTCATGCAGTGTCTCTCCGTACAACTCAAACTCTAGAGTTCGATCATTGAGGTAGGAATCTTCTAACACTTGCACATTTCTGCAACCGAATCATTTGCAACTCATCTTGATTCTCTTCTACTTACTATATCGTGATGGATAATATACAGTCCAATAAATGGCTGTTAATCTTCACAGGAAGGTCTTCCCATATCGTGTCAGCTCAGTCATCTACACACTCCTCACGTGTGCTTAACTAGCATAACATATGATATGTCAGCTTCTTCACTCCACATACTTTTGCTCAAAACTTGTTGCCTCGACGTATCTAACTCAAACCAAAAGAGTAGAACGTAGTACAAACATAGTAGAACGTAGTACAAACATTATCATATCTGATGGCAACGATTCCTTTGTCTCGTCCAAGTCCATAAAGGATCTACGTCGCAGACGTGAATCTTCACTTCCAGCCATCCAGATTATCTCGTGTTAGATGCACAATATCATACACACACTATCTCCCCTTCAGCCAAACTGTCTCGACATATTGGATTGAGTGTTGATATAGCCTATGAACTCTCATAGGGTTGGCAAAGTCTTTGCATATCCGATCCTCCAAGTAGTAGCTCCCCTCAAATCAATATTAGGTATGCCTTCTACTCATCTCGGACTAATCTACCAATAGTATGTTGAGGTACCACATATCATCTCGTATAATCACCACTCTTGGGATATGGATGAATGTGACCTGCTACCATTATATCAAGCTCACTTGAGCTCGATGTGTACTCGAAACATCTTCATCAAGGACAAATGTGGGGCTGTAGGTAATGTCCTCAGACATTTTCAGTGTTATTTGAACTTCTCAAACGCTACTGCCCACATTCCAAACAGCAAGACGAGTCCTAAAGGCCTCCCTATAGCTGCTTGTAGTTGATTCGTAGGCTTTGTATGTTCATCGTACACGACAAACATCTAACTTAGCCAATGCTGTTGCAATATAAAATCTCTAGCATCACAATAGCAGGAGATAGGATACCTCATCCATTGCAAAGATACCATATCTATCAAGCATCATCTAACTTGACATTTCTCAACTCTATGAGCAGGTATTGCATATGATGAGTGTAAGTACAACAACAACAAGATATACTTATTAATGTCAATCTCTTCTGACATCAACCATACACTCGGCAGGCATACCACTTGCAGCCGGTAACATGTCGGTCGGTATATCTCTTGAAATATCACTTCCTCAAGTAAAGCGTTGTGTACTAATGATGTGCCCTCGGCACTTTCAGAATCACATCTTCTTTTGACTCTGACGAATATACATACTTTCATATATGTACTTCTCTTGACGACATAAATCATGCAACATGCAGTAGACATATAGTCTAGGAAAGTCGTTTCTCGACAATCCTTATCTTGCAACACTAACACGGCTTCCTCGTCTCGACTACTATACCATGCACCAACCAAGAGGATTCGACAACTCTCATCCTAATATCATCATCATCAGTAATACAGCACTCGACTATGCCACTACTGGCTCAATCAGTATCACCTAGAGATATAAACTAGTCTCTGAGCAGAGCTCAATCTAGTCTTTTCTCAGTCTTCGGCAGGTAAACTTGCTTCAAGTAGTCCAACATAAAGCCCACTGTGTGCCGGTTGATATCACAAACTGGTTCAACACATTATAGAGAACATTATCGTATCTCCTCTACTACTGCTGGTTCATCTCCTTGACAAACAATTACACGATGTAGAATATCTCAACTCTCGTCGGTATCCTCAATCAATACCACAAGATATAGAACACAAGATGTGTTCAAATCATACTGACATCACCAATGTTCAGTATTAAAGCATATTGGCATTGAAACAAACAATGTTATTTCCCCTGACAACTAAAAGTCCCAGGTACACATTCAGTATCCTCTCGTTGCCCCGTCCAGCTTGACATAACTTTCACAAAGATCAACACAATCTACTCAAATGCAACTCGACATACGGCCAAGTCCACAAGTATATCAGATCTTTCGATATATTACATCTCAGGGGTACAATCAACTGAAGTTTCAACATTTACTTCATCTTCTTCTACTTAATATGATGAGGTGAACTGTTCACCTTCGGATTCAATCAGCCTAAGCAACTCGAATTCATCTCACACTCACATCTTGCCAATCATGCAGCATATCACATGTTGAGATTCGTCAATACAATACACAAGCCACTGCTCGTATATATATATATATATATATATGCATATCCGTTCCTGATACTTCTAGAGCTGTAACAAACTTCGGCTTGATACTATTCATACTCACATTCTTGATAAGTATCAGAGGAGACGGCATAACATTTGCCTCTCCAAACTCTACTATTTCACAATAGAGTGTAGAGTGGGTACATCTCTTCACACCTCCACTCCTCACACAATCTACTACATATGGTGGTTCATATAGGTTATGTGGATAGTCTTCCTCACGTCAGATGATACGTCAATTCTCCTTCTATGACATCACATCTTCAGTATGCAGACGAGCTCTACTCTCTTTATCTCAAAGTCAGAGCCAGAACTCTTAGATCATATCAATATGCCTTACTCTCATAAGTGCTGCCACTTTCTAATCGGCAAGATCTTCTGCTAATTCTACACATCTCATGCGGAACTTGGAAAAGGAAGGGTCGTTGACGGTTCATATATATCATACACACATAAAATGATACATACTATTAAACGATACTTGTATCGTTCATCCCATTCTCACACATGCAATGTCAACTTAATATCGAATCAACTTTGATCCTATATCATATTGCTGTGCAGGGACATATGACATCCACCATTATTACCACTTGTCAGTTCCAAACTGATAGAAGCACAAACAAACGACTTGGATACTTCACCAAATCTTGAGTAGCATCACGAGGCTAAACTCACATCTTTCATCTATCCATCAATATTCAGTCTACACGGTTGCTATCGTCATTGATATTGCAACATCTACATACCCAACGGTATGGACTATTGATAATCGGAAACGGAGTGGTTGTCATATACAAACATATTGTTTGATTCACATACATAGCCAATCATACTGCAAACTCTGCAGCATAGCTGAGGATACCTGACGGTCTCGTCTCATATATCCATTCATGCAAGGTCCTATCGTCTATCTATAAATCAATAGAGTTCTTAACTTCATTCTCTTGCACGTCAATCAACATCCTCTCTAGTTACCATACTATATACGATCTTCAGAGGTAAGCATATCATATGTATCAAGGATACTGCTCGTTTGTTGACGTCTCTGTTTGATTTCATGCCTTGTGTACATACACAATTATCACAGACACATTTATCTCCCCTTTCGGGTGATACATTCAAACCTTGATAGTATCATACGAACTAATAGTTGTCTTGTGATCAATACTGCAGGTGGAATAGAGTATCTTAGCTCTGCAATTTCCATTGCAACATCTCCAATAATTTTGACTGTGCTTTGCTCAAGGAAAACACATATTGATCCTCATCTTATACACGTCACTGATATTGCTATCAGTATCTGCGGCAATCTCATGATGTTCGGCACGGCAACACATAGAGTGATTCATTGTGTATCATCCCGACAGCACGAATACAAGCCCTAAGGCCTATCACTATCTAAGTGAGCAGTTCTCTTTGTCGCCGCCGACATGTCAAAATTACTTACTGCCTATCTACTGCCGACAAGGCAGACAAGGCATCATCGATATGCTATGCAGTACTATTAGACTCTTTCTAACTTGTTTCATGGTCTCATATTCATCAGTCTAATCAATATGGCTCAACAGCACATAAAGATATCATCACTGAGATTCTTGACACATGATGTGAGCACTTTTCATCAAACAAAGTTTGTTCTCTACTACTCTACTTCTTAACACTCGTCAATCTATGGTGTAGACGGAGAACATCCTACTTGATTTGGGGTATACATTCATCTAGTATACTATCTTGCAGGATACCAAGCGTAGACATGCTATACAAAGCATTCTACTGACATCTATCATCATTTTGTGGGTACAAACACTTCTTCACCAATCGTCTGAAGAACTTAGTGGGAGGGTAGTCCACCGTGAGAGTTGTGCTTGACCTCATAGGCATTGTGTGTATAGCATAGTATACCATATATACTAGCTATGCCTCACAAAGTGATAGATAGATATACAACTTACACAAGTTGTTGTCGTCGAGTTCAATACGGATGGGAGGGTATCTTCAGCCTCCTCACCTTCGGTATAGCCTAGAACAACTTTCAAATGTTCTATCTAATCCTCGTATCATATACTCCCCGAAACTACTAACCCTGATATGTATATCTCTCTACTTGACATACTCAGTTTGTTATAGTTTTCATTTCGTTTTGGCAGGATACTTTCTAATTTCTATCCTTATCGTCCAAACTCCACCTACAGAGATAGCCAATCTCAATTGTAGGGTATTCAATCTCATGAATGGGCCATTCTCATAGAACAGCGAGCACAAATCAATACCATCGTGTCCTAGGTCATACGACTTCTCAACCGTTGGGTGTCTCACGTCATTGCCATTTTAGGCCAACCAAATTTTGAACCTCTCAAATTTTGCTGCACATGATACCTCAACGCTAGTCCTAGATGATGAAGTATTGATCTGCCGTTAATGCTCGGAGCTGGTTTGATGGTTGCGTGGACGGGATGCTCTATGCATTGCCACGGCTAGGATTTACAGGCATCCTTGGGCCTACTCGATAGAATTCTGAAGATTGTATGGGAGTGTGCATGGCCGTGCATCCTCCACTACTCCTATCTATCTCTCCACGATGTTGTATTACGTGTCTATTAAACACTTTTGTATATCCAACACCATGAAGAACCTACAGCCTCTAGAAGCATAGGGTGCACAAAGTGCTTACCAGGTTTCGTATCGTCATACTCACCTTCGTGAAAGATTTTCATCATATTATCGATCGACATATTGTTTGCCATTGACCGATGAAAGGGACGAGTCAGAGCTAGCCTTACATCTGACCCCGATTAAAGGTTTTCATTGCCTCTCTTAAACTAATAGCTATTGACATAGCATAACTAGGGACACGACACTGCGTGTATTGATATATTCTATATTAGTTTATTCAGGTTCATAGCCCTCCTCCTAACACGATATACAGCGTGCGGG
>Ga0214478_100269_pt1 | contig 30698 bp, 21 predicted proteins | sample M1_20Mar14CPVII9_2_FD_178001 | JGI IMG/M metagenome (GOLD analysis project Ga0214478, IMG submission 178001) | Marine eukaryotic communities from Monterey Bay, California, United States - M1_20Mar14CPVII9sort6BwellD7 | ecosystem: Environmental > Aquatic > Marine > Unclassified | place: USA... | reverse complement strand
ATCTTGTACCAGATAACCCCTCTGACTGGCTGCCGTATGATAAGCTATTAGCCAATCCTCCTCAAGCAGGGGGGATGCAGTTCAACACAGAGTATCAACAACTTGATACTGAGGAGGTGTTGGAAGATGATAATGCTATTGACAAAATTGATACAAAAGCATCAACTCAACCACACACAACACAAGCAAATGAGAAGCTTCTTGAGAAATCTCAAGAGGAAGAGTATGATACTAACCAAGCCTGGGACATTTTATATCAAACTGTCGACTTGTTGAAACGTGCAGGAAATGAAGCACTGAGAGCAAACTTGCCACAACTTGCTACTAAGAGGTACGATAAAGCCATCAATTATTGTGCAGTTGCCTATCTACGCTTCCCCATAGGGAACATCAACTTCCTGGCAGAGCATAAGTACATCTTATATAAAAATGGAGGATATGAAGTTAGATGGAATGAGCTGTTGAAGACTCTTATCATACTTCGGTTAAACATTTCACTTGTTTATCTGAGACCCGAACTCGATGATGCAAGAGGTGCTAGAACACAGGCAATGCTGGCATTGGAAGAACTAAATCCTTTTACTTCTGAACAGGGAGTTGTATTAACAGGCAAGACATTCACAAGAAAGAGGATGGATGAACCTATTGAGACATATACTGAAGCCAAGATGTTACAGAGCAAGGCCTATTTTAGACTAGGAACGGCGCAACTGGTCTTGTGTGAGTATGATTATGCAGTTGAGTCGTTGGAGCATTGTGTTGAATGTACTAAAGAAGCAGGAAAGTCGGTAGATGCCACCGTGCTGAGAAAGTTGACGGAATCAAAGCGATGCCGAAAGATGGACAAAGAGAGAAAGAAAAAGAAGTTTAAGTTCATGTTCTCGTCAAATGACACGGATGGAAGAGATGAATAGCTGTATGTGTGTAGATTATGTTAAGATTAGCGGTATTATTCTATTGTACTTTTCATAGATACAACCTCCTATGTTGAACCCATTGCCTGGCGCCTCGATGTTAAAAAGTCGTCTCCCAAGTCATCTTCATCATCTTCTTCTTCACCAAAGATGCTGAGCAAATCATCTAATATGTGTCGTACTTGTTTTAGTTTTCTCTTTGACCACTTTATTATCTTTTTTGCTTGTGGTGATTTGATCAATGGAAAGTCCTCATTGTCCTCCTCGTTATCAGTAAGTTTGGTATGATCAGTACCCTTAAAAGACTGTGACTTCGCTTCATTACCATCCTTCAGCTTACTATTCATATCTAATAACGAGTCAATTGTCAAATCATTCTCCTCCTCGTCTTCGTTATCATTCAATTGCAGCTTGATGTATAAACCTTTCACACTTGTTGCAATGTCATCAACCTTACTCTTGATACCCTTACTAACAAGCTTGGCACGTTTCCATATTATTTTCAAACCTTGACCAACTAGTACATCTTGCATTGATGAGCCGTCGGCGCCAACGTCAAGTTCATCTGGTACTTCCACTTCCTCAAAGAGTTTATCGATCTCATCAAGACCATCGACGAACTCTCTATTTGCTTCCTTGTTATTACTATTACTGTTGAGAATTGATCCAGTATCATCGTCGTAAAGATGTTTTATGGCCTCCTCTTCTTGTTTCAACTCTTCTTGATATGTACTGTCTTTTACTGCTGCATCATTAGTTTGTGTCGTTGTTGCAGTGAATTCTTCTGGGGTATCAGTCACTGATTGATATTCTTCTTCATTTGGATTTGCAGTATTGACGTCTGTATCATCTTCTTCGCCATCTTTATCGTCGTTCTTAACTTCATGTTCTGAGTTTTCGGGTACTATTGATTCGTCGGCTAGTAATGTACTCTCGTTCTCGTCATCATTCTCCTTCTCGTCTGCAACACTGTCGTCTTTCAATGTTATTATTACCTCTTCCGCAGCTTCTGGTGCATCATCATTTGACATTATTAAATCATCGTCTACCACAACCTCATCTTCTTCTTTTTCTATAGTTGGTACCTCATCTAATTGTTCAGCATCATCTCCTTCTTCTGGTAGTGATGTTGGTGTAAGAGGTTGATGTTGTTCTTCTGGTGTAGTTTCTGGGTATATAGTATCATCATATTCATTAATTTCGACAGGTCGTGGTGGTACATTGATGTCATTATCAGTACCATCGTCGTCCTTCATAGTATCTGATTTGTATGTCTCTTCTTCTACTACCGTGTAATTATTACTATTATCATCTTTTACATCTTCCGACAACGACTTTGTTTCATCGCTTTCTTCATCTTGTTGTTGTATCTCTATAGTTTCTGTTGCCTCGTTGTTCTTTCCATTTGTATCAGAAGAGTCGGTAGATGATATGTCTTCATCTTCTTCTATGACCTCGTCGTTACCAATGTTGGTATCATCTACTACTTTTACTTCATCAGAGGACTCGTTATCAGAGTTACTCTGCTGCTGCACCTCATCCTTTATATCCTCTTCACTAAGAGTAAGCTCATCATCTTTATGATGTACCACTTCTTCATCTATGACCTCGTCAGAATTAATCTTCTCATCGGTCGCTATAATAGCATCATCTATGTCATCATCATCCATCTCTTCTTCTATCAATGGTGACTCTTCAACATCAACAACATTATTATCAACTTTGGTTGGTATTATCAATAACTTATCAAGTGATTCTTTCGTATATGGAGGGAATGCTGGTTTAAAATCATACATTATTAATCTTTCTCTATTGATATCACTTGATTCGTTTGTACTTCTTTCGTCATCATTTGTAGTGGTAACAGAGGAGGGTAGAGTTATAGATTGAACATAAATTCCATCATTTAATGGATCATTATTTTGCAATGGCAGTGGCTTCTGCTGTTGTTGAGCCTGTGCTTGAGTTACTATGCAACATGATACAAAGACGATAATCAACATTGATGATAGCATCATTCTTGTAATATTCACAGGCTCTACAAGTAAAGTAATGCTGACCTCTAGGAGGATAATTTTGTTGTTGAAAGTCTTGATATATAAAATAGATTCAGCTCCGCTGCTCAAATACTAGACCGACCCCGTCATCCGCCGACATCACCAGTCGAATCGTCAAAAACTGATACTAGTGACAATACCCTTGGTATACGAAATTGTATATCCGCTGCTTTATCGTCTCCCCAAACTCCTCATATTCATATTGAGGTTGAGGATTTGCACTTCTCTTGCCTACAAGTGGAAGTGGTGAATTACTCATATTTTATGACTCACGCACAGCTTTGCTACATACAAGAGTACCTAGCGTATCTATCTACTGACGACGGCATATAATACTTTCTCAAAGGTTGAATAGTATTATTGCTATTGAGTAGTAGAGAAGCGCTGCGTTAGTGTTTGAGTGGTTGTACTATTATTAGTGGTTTAAAGGCGACATTGAAACAATTAGACAGACTTCATCAAAGAACAATTGCAAACTCATACCCCATATACTTTTCCTAATAGTATATATAACAACACAACAAATAACATACAAACAAATGAAGATTTCACCAATATCATCAATAACTATAATGGCAGGTATATTATATACTCGACCATGTCTATCATTCGCACCTGCGATTCTAAAATCTACATCTGCAACACGACAATATATCAGTGCATCAACAAAACTATTTGCAGATTCAGTAGCAACAACAGAAGAAGCACCATCACCTACCAAGAAGAAGGTACGAACACGACGAATCCTAAGCGGTGTACAACCCACTGGCTCGCTTCATTTAGGAAATTATCTAGGTGCAATTAAACAATGGGTAGAATTTCAGGACACAGGAAAGTTTGCCGAGGCTGAGAATTTAGATGGAGAGGAATTTAAAGAAGAAGATCCAAATGTAGAAATTGTTAATGAAAACTTCTTTTGTGTAGTTGATTTGCATGCTATTACTGTACCACAAGATCCGGGCGAGTTAGAAGAGAGTACATTGGCTAGTGCGGCACTTTATATTGCTGCTGGTAAGTATTGCGGGTTTGTATGAATCAATTCTATGTATACGTTTGTTTTTCCTCCCTCAATCTCATCATCTTCTAACTCATCATAACAGGAATTGATCCCAAAAAGTCAAAGGTATTTGTACAATCACATGTCTCTGCTCATGCTGAACTTGCCTGGCTACTCAACTGTGTTACCCCCATGAACTGGTTAGAGCGTATGATCCAATTCAAAGACAAAGCAAAGAAGGCAGGTACTGAATCAGTAGGCGTTGGTCTATTTACATACCCAGTATTAATGGCAGCAGACATTCTACTTTATCAGGCCGATCGTGTTCCCGTGGGTGAAGATCAACGACAACATCTTGAATTAGCACGTGATATAGTTCGTCGTTTCAATAGTGAGTATTGCAAGGGAAATCCATACAAGAAGCGATGTAAGAAAGCTGGAGTACCAACGTATCCTGTATTCACAGAACCAGAGGCAATGATTGTAAAGGCAGGTGGGGCACGTGTCATGAGTTTAGCAGACGGTACAAACAAAATGTCCAAATCTGACCCAGCCGATGGATCACGTATTAATGTCCTTGACCCACCCAAGGTTATTCGGGATAAGATTAAGCGTTGTAAGACAGATTCATTACCTGGTATCGAGTGGGACAATCCTGATAGACCCGAGGCTACCAATTTACTTAATATCTATGCAGCTGTCCAACCAGATCGAAGTCGAGAGGATATTGAAAAGGAAATTGAAGGTCTGAGTAATTGGGGAGACTTCAAACCACTACTTGCAGATGCAGTAGTTGCACATTTAGAACCAATTCAAAAACGATATGCAGAAGTTAGGGCAGATGAAGACTATTTGAGAAGTGTTTTGAAGGAAGGAGCTGATGCTGCTGATGAGATTGCGCAAAGGACTCTAACCCAGGCTAAAGTTGCAATGGGATTCTCAATTCCAAAGTAATGAGTGGGGATGTGAGAGATACATGTATTTGTAATATCTGTTGATTAAACAATAGGTCATTATGTAATACAACTTGAACTTTATCACTCTCAGTACTCAATACAAGGCAACTCGATTAGCTCGGTATCCTGCTAAGCTACCCTGGGGAAGAAGTTGAGTAAAAACTATCATCGCGCAGCAGTGGAAAGGTATGGTCTATATATAGAGGGTGCCTTAGTTAATCAGCGGTGTAGTCATATCTTGTATTAGATGCATATGCATAGATTTTTAGTTGTATTATAGACTAGTTCGACATGAAACGATCGTCTTCAGTCAACGATGCGAAAGGTTTGCAAAGCACATCTAATATAGCAGCTGCAGAAGATACAACGCCAATGGATAATGGTTTGCAATTGCCACGTTCAGGTTTTGCAAGATCTACATCATTAGGCGAGAGAAACAACAATGTTACTACTCAACAACAGTCTGGATATAGAAGGTCTAATAGTAATAATACAAAGCAGTCAATCGAATCATCCATAGAACTTGAGAGTAGTAGAATGATGATAAACCAAAATCACAACAATAATAATAACAATAGTAATGATAATATATCTCATGGATTTATGAGCGATCCATCGATAAGTGAAGAGGAATATACAGCAGCAAACGATAATACCTCATCTAAATTAGATTATCAAAAGAAACTGTTATACAAACAGAGATTGCGCGAATTTGATGCATCTTCTGTTGGTGATACCTCATTAAGTTCATCCAATATGAGTCCAAATCCTGGCACGCAACGGTATAGGTTTCACTTTGGAGGAGATAATGCATCACAGTCTTCATCTATTAGAAGTGATAAAGGAAAGAAGGTGAGGAATAAGGTTAATAGATATTCGCCTTCAAATCGTATGATGATAAATAATGATATAATACAACGACAAACACCGCCATCTGGCAGTTCTAGTGGTAGTGGTAGTGGTGGTGTATTAAACAATATAGAGGGAAATACTTCATCAACTGCAGATGATACCAATCTTGATGAAGAGATTGCAATGGGTGAACAACAAATGCAGCAAATGGATGACGTTTCTAGTGCAAGTGATTCAGTAAGAGGTATAGATATAACACAGAATAATGTACTAGCTAGCGGTCAGTATGGAGGGGAAGACAGTGGACCAAGACCCAAGAAAATAACTGATCAAGCAGACTTGGTGAAAAGAACAAGGAGAAAATCACAAGGGAATAATAATAGTCCACATAGGAGAATACGATCAGGAGATAAAATGGCTGCAATTATAATGAACTCTGGTAGAGAAGATTGGATACCAATGAGACAACTCCAAGAGAGGAGAATAAGTCATGAAACGTGGTCTAATGAATCTTCATCGTTGCTTGGTAATAATAATAATTCAAACTTGCAGCAGCAGCAGCAACAACAACAAAGGGAGCGTGTAGCTACATGGGATGGCTCAAGAGATGGATATTCAGCAGGATCTTCTGCTGTGACTTCGCATAGAAACCAAAGTACTCCCAATCTCGGGGATGTTCGACAAGGGCAGCATCAACAACAGTATCAACAAGCACCACAACGCTATAATTCGGAGCTCTCCGGCACTGACACATTTTGTTTCTCAGATGATAGTGCTGGTGGAGATGGCGCTAATGAATCGGAACAGCAATACATACCTCATTCATCTAGCTTTGATCCAAATTTTAATAGAGCATCAGCTTTTCCTTCTCATCATCATCAGAGGTATGCATCACAGGTATTACAACAACCTCCACCTAGTACAATGTATAGTAATAACCAAAACAACATGCCATGGTTTTCATCTTACCAACAATCAAATGATAGGGGATCATTTAGAGCAAATGATGATCTTCTTAGAGATTACAATCGTCGGCAACATGAAAGTGAATCTGAGATACAGTCTGACGGTTCAACGTCAGGGGAGTCGGTATCATGCACATCCTCATCATACACTGATAATTCAGAACGAATGATGGAGATTGAAGCAGCAATACGACGATCACCTCCTGGTCCTCATCATAAAAGGGTGCACTTTCGAAGTGCTACTGAGGATACAAAGTTTGATAAGGTTATGAAACGAGTGCAGAGCGTGTTGGATAAGCCTTGTAAGTATGGGGAAATTTGTGTGTGTCTTGGTTGCTTAAGGACTGACAAACTCTCACTCTCTTCCCAAATTATTAATAAAGTGTATCGACTAGATAAGATAAAGGAAGAGGATAGTAGAAAGAATCCAATGTTTTACTGTCCCAATTGCAAGACTCATCAGGTGAGAGATTGTTAGTATACTGCTTTATCCGTGTCTATTATTGATTAGGTGTAGCTCATCCTTCATTAAATATATCATACAGCGTGATTTCATCAACTTTGCTACGGCTTCGAGTGTATATGATTCACCGCAGGGATATCTTGCGCTTTACTTTGCACTATACCTTGTATCTTCCTTGTTTGTCTTTGGACTTGAGGAGGGTTGGGCACCACTAGATTGTGTTTACTTTTCTATGATTACTCTTACAACCGCTGGTTTAGGTGACTTTGTTCCCTCGACAGATGGAGGAAAGATATTATGTGCTTGCTTCATTTATGTAGGTGTCGCTACAATTGGTTTATTGTTGGGTAGTTTGTTAGCAGGAAGTATGGATAAAGCACAATCAAAGGAAGCTCGTGAAGCACAAATTCGAGATTGTCCTACTTGTGCAAGACTGTCCAAATCGAAGCAACGATCAATGGGCAAACAATTATCAGCTACTCCAAATTACCAAAACACAATGGGTGCTGTTAAAGAAGAATCAGATCAAGAACTCTCGTGTACACCAAGTGACACTGCTAATAATTCAGAGAACGAGGCAATTGGGTTGGATCTCTTTGGACCAACATCAGATGATGATACGCCAGTTGTAGCAACACAGCCAACTAAAGCCCCTTCATCTGCACAAAAGCAGAGTCATACTCGGCACATGTCAATTGATATTGGGGGTAGTGTTAGTGGAAGCAACCTCATGTCGAAAATAGCACTTCGTAGAACAGGTAGTGGTGACGGTCGTATACCAGCTCCGATAGATGAATCAACTCCCTTTCTAGCAGGTACACCTTCAGTTAGACATCGTTCATCAACGGAGACAAGAGCTACGGATCCAAGTTTCGTAGAAATGAGAGAGTTGGATGATTCCTACTCATCTTCTTCAAGTAGCACTACAGATTCGGACTACTCGTCTGTCAATCCAAGCAAGCCGATGACAAGAGTTAAGGCTGCTAAATATACCTTCTTGACATTGAAGCAGGCTCTTGTCAATTCTCTTTACATTATTTCAGTTGGAAGTTTTGGCTTTTACTACATTGAGGGATTATCGGCAGTAGATTCGTTCTACTTTACAACCGTTCTATTGACTTCTGTTGGCTATGGGGATATTGTACCTCACACCCCTGCAGGCAAGCTCTTTGCCACAATCTTTGTGGTTATTGCCGGCACAGTACTCCTGCACAACATGACTTTGATTAGCATGATACCATTAGAACTTAGAAAGAGGAGAGTTGAGCATGCTGTTCTGGGACAGGTAAGACATATCCCTTGTGTCTCGCATGTTTTAATGACATGTAACTCACCGCCCTCATTCTCTTCTAGTTCGGAAGCAATCTTACAGATGACGAATTGAGAGAGCTATCAACTGGTAGATTAATAAACCGCTTGAAGCTAGCAACGAACCGTCCCGATGGGTTAGAGGAATGTACAAGAGAGATGTTCTCACTGGCCATGCTCGTGAGATTAGGTCGCATAACAGAGAATGATGTCAAGGCAACCTTTGCAGCATTTCGTCGGCTTGATGTTGGCAATTATGGTACACTCAACAGTAGAACGATTATTGAAGGCGAACTAATGCGTCGCAAGTCACTGCGTAACCTGTCAGCATTGTCTCCTCAAGAACATTTTCAACAGCAGCAGCAGCAGCAAGATATTGTGTACACATCAGAGTTCAATATGCCACAACAACCAACACGATCGTTGCATAATCGTAAACCCACACCGATGCATATGTCCCCAGGATCATATAACAATATGATGTCAAACCCGTCGCTAGCTCGTAGATCGAGTGATGTCTCTTACCATTCTCAATCCTTTTCCCCTGGAGGTGCCTCGTATGATTTCGAACATTGGCAATATGGAGAACACTACTCGCCGCCTCCTGTCTCTGTGCAAACGATGTTCTTTGGAGATTCCTCTTCTCCTGGTGGTAGAAGCGGTAGAAATAAGAGAGGTGCTTGGGCATAAGTAGCTTCAACTTAACTTTAGAGATCTAGTTTATCGGATGAAGGATGTATTGCCTTCTTGTCTTGTCTGATGAAAACCCACAACTTCCTACTCGCTACTACCATCATCTTGAAACACGGCAAGGGTATAATTTCCAATAGACGAGATTATCATTTCGTATTTTTCTGTTCGTAATCGTACGTTTTCAACAGGGCCATCCTCCGGCTCGAACAACTCCTTAATATGCGCCGTACTCTTGTTATATAATTCTGTAATATGATGTGCATGCTGAACTGCACTTTGATATGTCATTACTTGACTACTACTGCTCTCGGCAACATTGTCTGCTTGATCCCAACGAATGACAATACCATCACTGTTGAGTATCAAATATGCTTTGAACCCTGGTGTCTTCTTCAAATCCTTGAGCAACTCATCAATTTCATTCACTTGATTGTGTGCCATCGTGTGTATTGTGTTGTGTTTTGTTGTCTGTGTAGTTGTATTGTGTCTGCAGATGTTTTTGCTCTTCTAGTCTCAACAAGTGAAAGTACATACCTACGTTAAAAAAAAGACTCATTGAGAACCCGCCTCTCTACAGCACCTCAACCTCAATCAAATATATTGAATGATGAATGAACAACAGCACAACAAAGACGCAGCTATATTGCAAGAGCTAAGAGACATATCCAACAGGCATTCTCCATATTATAATAGTAGTAGTAACAACAATCATCTTTCTTGTAATCGTTCAACTACGACTAGTGATAAGGAAAACTCTGTTGAATGTGGTGCTCAAGTTGTCAACAAGACATCATCATTGGATACAACAGATGATAAAGATGACAATACTAATACCTTCTTGACACAAACAAACGAGAATCGAGATTTAAATCAATACTGGTACTCCAAGAAGACAATCGATACTCTTTGCAATGCAATACGAGAAGGCTTGTCACTTGTAGACGGTGGTAGTCGTGTTGCATTCCTATCAACTCCATCACTCTTCTTCTCCTTATCACCAAAAGAAAGACAACAATGTGTACTATTTGACGTAAGTTGTTCTATTGTTGATTGTTGTGTTACTGTATTTCATTAACTGGTTACTCGCACATATTAATTATGAAACAATACACCTCTGAGTTTGACAAATCGTGGGAGGCTTGCTCCGAGTATCAGTTCTATGACTACAATGATCCAACAAATATTAAAGAGAAATACCATGGTTTATTTGACTTGATTGTTATAGATCCACCCTTCATTACCAAGTCAGTTTGGGAACAATATGCAACCACCACAAAGCTTTTGATGAAGAAAAAAGCTGAACATCATAGTGCAACAGCAGCATCTCATGTTATTGCAACAACTGTGGATGAGAATAAAGACTTGATGGCAGACTTGTTTGGTTGTAAACCAGTCTCATTTCGACCTTCCATACCACATTTGGTTTATCAATATTCAGTATACACAAACTTTTCATCATCAGTGTTGGCAAATGATAACCCCGAGCTTGAAGAATAGACATGTAAGAAGTGGGATATCACCTGAGAACATCCGATGTAGGCCAACAAGATATGATCTAAGATAGACTGGTTTTGTTACTTTTATCAGTTATCTAATTCACATACATCAATAGCTTCAAACAGCTTCTCTAGTATCTCAGTCTCTCAGTGCACTTCTTGCTATCTCACCGATAACTCGGGGGTAAGACATTCGGTGGTGGTGGCCGGTTAAATTGTGGCGGAAGGCCAGCGGGTGGTAGACCTTGTGGAGCAGCAAAGACCGGCTGTGACGTTGCACCCCAACGGCTTGGAGGAGGTACAGTAGGAGCACCGCGAGAACCCCAACGGGATTGTCGACTGCTTTCTTCAGAAGGTGCTACTCGCATTGATGAATTGATACTTGATCCAGCAGTGGGGCGGTTGGGCTTTGCTCCTACGCCAGCGGGGTTCTTTTTGAAGTCGTTCATTAGTCTATCCATACTGCTGTATGTTTTGTTTCCCCAGAGGAAGCCTTCGGGTGATATTCCAATTGTGTGATGCCTTGGTGTTCTGCTCATGATGAACCGTAGGGAGACGTAACCTGGATAGCTCTCACTCCAACAGATGAAGTAGAATACTCCAGCAGGAGTTGCTTGTTTCATTTGCTGAAGCTTCTCGTCGACCTCATCCTCGAGCTTGTCTAAAAACTTACGATGATGTAACACCTCTTCTACACGATCATTCATGGGTGCAATGTATCGTCCAAGTAATTCATCAATACTTTCATACACTTCCTTTTTAATGATGAGACGGTTACCAATACTAGCATCAGTATCCTTGTCTTCTTCTAGAACTTCAATAATTTTGATGCATCCTGGTCGGACCATCCAATGAATGGCCAACGAGTCACAAGATTTATTACTTGGACGAATTAATGCTTCGCCAACCATGGCATCGCCTGCTTCCTTAAGCTCGGCATCAACCTTGTCATGAGTAGCATTACGAAAGGCTGGATGAGCACATGCTCGCCTAGTGACTTTCCCTGATCGGCGTACGGGTGCAGATGAACCGTCGGCATTTATCTCTTGTGCATCACCGCTCATTTTGGTGCCCCCAATTGTGAGCCGCAAGCTCTCGAGACGTGCCTCACGCTCCTTGTCCTTCTCCTCGTCTATCTTCAATGCTGCCGCCCTATCAAAATGAGCGTCTAGTGGAGGTAGCTCTGAAGGGCGTTCCCATTCACTAGCCTTCTTCCGAAAGTCTTCTTTCTTTATTGTAAGATCACAAGTCAGATGATCAATCTTCACATTAGTAATGAGGGCCGTAACAATATCGCCGACACTCAATATATCTTCAGCGGATTCGACGTGATCATCTGATAAATTTCGAAGGGGAATAAAACCCGAAACATCACCCTCAAGTTTGACATTAGATCCAAAGTCACCATTCTTGATAACCTTGCCAGTGACTTCCTTACCAGGACAAAGTGTTGCTTTTGACTCTCCAGTGAGTAGCTCAAACTTTCTTTCTTTATCTGGTGCTTCCATAGGCTTGCGTGGGTCTTCATAAGGAACACGGAATTCCCATTTGACCAAAGTCAATTGCGAGAGCCATTTACCAACACCACTCTGTTCAATCATATCAGCAAACGCTTCAAGATCAAGTTCCTCAACTTTATCTGTCCAACTTCCAACAGGAATTGACACCTTAGGATCAAAATCGTTAGCATCGTACACACCACCACGATATTGTTCATATTCGTCTTTGGTAGCTTTGAATAGTTGCAGCACTGATTCTCTTGAGTTTTGCATAACATCATGGAGAGCAGATATGGCATACTCATCAGTTTGTACTGCGGCATCGCCAAGTTCAAGTGCATCTACGGCAATCTTGATTGCCCAACGATTACGTTGATACACATCCGGATGACAACGAGTATCATCCAAGGGATGTAGACCGCTTTGATCTTGAAGCTGATCTCTAGCGCGAATACGAAGGAAGGCAATACAGTTGTTGTAAACGATAGGACCCAAAAGTCTCTTGGCCAATATAGCTTTCCTACTTGCCACGACACCTCCAATACGAGCCACATTCTGCTTGAGGTTGTTGGCCTTACGAGGCCCTAAGCCAGGTACGAATGTTAGGAGGCCATGCAAGTGATCGTATGTACATGAGGCATTAACATCAACTCCAACCTCGACAGTGACATTACAAAGAACACGCTCATACTCTCGTAGGAGCATGGGCTTAGGCAAGAGTCGTTGGAGGGGATGAATGTTTAAGAACAACATTTCAGTTCCAAACACGCCCGTGTCACTTGCAGCACTCCAAGTATAAGCCAACTCAGCAAGAGGTTCTTTCACCCAACGTGCTGTGGCAATGGCAACCTTCAAGTTGATGGCGGTGTCGGGGAATTCTTTCTTACCGCGCACACTTCGTCCAAATAGCTGTGCAACATTATCATCTACAATCTCACAGTCACACTTCCATACAAAGTCATCATCTTCATCATGGTTTGGGTGCATCATCTGAAAGTTATGCACACGAGCTTCATAATCGTCATCGTCCTCGTCTTGTCCTTGAATGAGACGATTGTTCCAACGATCAATTGCTACATTAACCAATTCGGCCAACTTTCGTTGTGTTACTCGGGTACTAACACCACCCCCCGAGCCAATCGCAATAGCTGCGGGTCGTGTTTGCATGAGAAATGTAATAATCTTCTCACGGACATTATCTGCTGATACACTTGTTCCCCCTGGCACTGCGACATGATCATTCAGTTCTCCCATCTCATTCACAGCGGCCAAGAACGTACCGTCTTTAGCATCATTTGATGAACAGACACCCACAATTGGCAAATCTCCAGTGGGCGAAATAAATCTATTCTCTCCAAACAAATGTTTAGGACGATAAGGTCCTTGTCGGGCAATAGTTTGCAAGTTCTGGCCCGCGGCCTCAATTCCCACGCGTGTGGAAATATCACGCAAGTCACGACGTGTCTCCGCCTCGAATTGAGGTAGTAGATAATGAACTAATGCCATACGCAAAATCTTACGGCGTTCATCGTTCCATTCTTCAGAATCTCCATCGACAGGAAGGTAGACACGTTCAAGTGCTTCCATTAGACGACAAGTGTCTTGTTTGTCACGGCCTAATTTGTCTGGATTGCGCTTGTACCATGGTTCTGTGGAAGTATTATCGTCCAGGTATGGCAAATGCACGTTTAAGGAAATATCACCACTCCGCTCAGCCTTGATCAAATTAAGATACTGGATACAACTACTAGTCTCTTTTTCCTTAAGGTTGTCATCTAAATCCTTAATCTCTGTAGCATTAAGACGGGCCCGTAGTCTGCCTAATTCAGATTGATCCATAGGAAAGTGTTCCTTCACGGGTTTGTTCTTGAGCAAATGTAAGCCGTAGTATTCATGGAAGGCATCAATGGCAGCAATTCCTTTAGCCGTTGGGCGTGTAGAGATTACAGCCTCAGAACGGTATATTGATCGTAGAGCACGGCGGATACGTGGCTCGTGCGCTAATTCCATAGCAGCAACATACCGACATGCCCTGAGAGGATCAGTTAGTTCAGGATTCGCATCCCACGCTGCATCGTCACGCGCAGTGGCGAGAGAAACTAGTTCTCCACTATCGATCAGCTGACTACCGAAATCTTGCGGATTAAGTCCTTCAATCATTGGTGCTGACCAGAGCTTTGGATCTCCCATCTCCATATCAGCATCATCACCATCGTCCCCGGGCAGTGTTTTATCATAACTAAATCCAGTTGGGGATGTTAGTGTATCCTCAAGCTTGATACCGACACGGAATGGAGACAAGACGAACTTATAGCAAATTGACCGTAACCCCTCAGAGACGCATGTACGATAATAATCCCAATCAAATCGTCGACTGCGCTTCTTCTTCTCCTTCTTGCTTGCTTTTGTTGCTGTTCCAAGTAGGATCTTATCCCGAACAGCCTCATTGCCCTCCTTAACCAAATTCAAGTATACTTTCATATCCATTACCTGACGATATTCAGTCATGCTCAATACATACTGAGAGTAGTCACCGTAGTGCCATAATTTATCCTTGGCCATCTTCTTAGACCGTTGACTGAATGCATCTGAAATAGCCTCGCCCTCTGAGGAGGTTACACCTAGAGTAGATGTTGCAGTTTCAGCCTCTTTAGCTTTGCACAGTTTGCTGAGGCGAGCAACTTCCTCCGATTGCACAGTTAGTAGGGTGGATATTGTTGATAAATGAGATTGAAGTCCGTCCTTCTCTTTGAGCTTGGCTTCTTTGGCCTGAGGTTAAACAAACAACAATTGGTGTTTAGCAATGGCTCGCAACAGAGAACGAGAGAAAGGAGGGAGCAAAAGTAGATCATAAACTCACCGCTTCATTGCCCTCCTGCTCGTCATCATCATCATCCCCAAATAAGTCGTCATCGTCATCGTCCTCGCCATCCTCAACTTTGGTCTTCTTCTCCGCCGAAGCAGCCTCGGTGGCAATTGTAACAGCTTTTTCAACCTCTCCCAGCTCTTCCTTAACACGTGTTTCGTCTTTTACGGTTCTTTCCAACTTTTCTTCCGCGGCCTTCAATTCATCCTTTAATGTTAATAAATCTTCCCCGTCTTCATCATTCCCCTTCGATTCAGCCATTAATATACTTTCAATTTTAGACCGTGCCTCCGTCATGCGTTCCCATTCAGCATCTTCATCCATAATCTTATACAAATTGGTCCGAACTGCGGGAGAGGTAACAATATCCTTACGATATCTTCCGATGAATTCAGGTTCAAGCTTTTCAATACGCATATACCGTAGGGCATAAACAATTGATGTTAATACCGCACGTTCCTTCTGTTCAATAGCCGCTTCATTCTCGGCCGTATCCATATTCTCTCCAGGTGTAACCAGTGTATTTGATGCCGCGGCCCATTCACTCTGTATAGCTGGAATCTTTTGCATAATCCAGAAAGATTCCTCATCTTCCTCTTCTGTTATTTCATCAGTAAATTCGGGAAGTACCTTTTGTTTTGCCTTTTCTAACCAATCATAATATCGCTCCGGCGCATCTACTATTCGTATAGCATCATCACGTTCTGTGCAGAAATTCTCAACCAATTGTACAGGCTCGAATGCACGACGTAACTGTGCCTTACGCTTGGCCTCAATACGGGCATTACGCTGCTTCCGACGTTCATCACGTGCCAATCGTTTCTTCTCGCGTTTTAATTTCAATACCTCGGCACGTTGCTTATCACCCTCATCTTGATCCATATCATCATCACCAAATAAGTCAGCATCATCATCGGAGTCGTCACCATCGAGTGAGACATCTAATGAATCATCATCTTCATCTATTTCCTCATCCGAATCGACTGCTAATCCAACACCCACACCCTCTTCCTTAAATTTATCCTTCTTGCGTCTCCTTTGTCGACGCTTTTCTTTCTCTTCGTCATCTAAATATTCATCATCTTCGTCCTCTTCTTCTTTTTTAGTTCCTTCCATGTAATCCATATAGTCGGTACCGAAAATATCTAAATGTTCTTGTAACATACTTTCAGTAACGCCTTGACGGCCAATACCACCAGTTGCCATTACATCATCCCCACCTCGTGGATCTGAATATCCACCCATACCATCCTCAACATCATCTTCAATAAAATCATCTAATCCATCTTCATCATACCGTTCTGGTCTATTCTGTTGTTGACTATTTGATTTCTTATTAGCAGCCTTCTTTTGATTGTTATTAGCATCATCCTCATCATCAGTATCACCAGTAAATAATCCCTGACTTAATTCCTGTACATTTCGACCTTTGACAAAGCTTGCACCACGCTCTACCTTCTCGCGTTGAGCTGCCTGTGCTTCGGCAGCAGCCTGCTGTGCCGCCTTGGTGGGTAAACCCTGCGCTTCATTAATTAAATCTAAATCATCTTCGTCTAATACATCCATATCACGTACACGTTGTAACTTTTTCTTCTTTTTTGGTTTGTCAATATCTTCATCGTCGTCTTCGTCGTCGTCGTCGTCATCTGAATCTTCAAGGCCACCGGTTTGTTTCCTCTTTTGTGGCTGGGGTTCATCCACATCCTAATAATAAATAAAATTATATAAATTTTATGTGTTGTGTTGCAATTAGTTTGCGGGTGTGTATGGCGGCATGGTGACATGGTAAAATAAAATTGATTAGCTAGGACTGCATGAATGACAATAACATACCCACAACAATTAATACATAATACCAATATTAACAAAACCCAGCTCTACCACAAAATAATAAAAATAACTTACCTTCTCATCAACAACAAATCCATCAATTTCATAATCATTATTATCCTCACTACCCTCCTCGTCGTCACTATCGTCATCACTATCCGATCCACTTTCAACGGCGGCATCATCAAACATACTACTACCCTCGTTTACTTTAGACTTCTTCTTTTTGGGCTTTTTTGAGGATTTCTTGGATTTCTTCTTCTTATCACCCTCGGGCTTTTTGCGCTTCTTCTTTTTAGTATCAGATGTAGCAGCAGTAGAACTGGTGGTAGATTTTTCCTGTACTAATCCCTCCTCCTCTTCATCTGAGGAGGAATCACCAAAATCAAGAGGCTGATTACCACTCATATTTTTTATGTTGAGGTATTGAGTTGGTGTGGTGGTATTATATTATTGAGAAAAAATATACACAGCACGTTGCGCGGCCTGCGCGAGCCTTTTGTTTTATCAGAGGGGGGTGTTTGTATATTGTTTGGGAGTATATCTTATTAATCGGCGGCAACACAATAGGGAGAGATTGAGTGACTCTAAAAGATGTTAAGAGTTGATTGTTGATTTGCAACGACGGACAGACCGATGATGAATTAGAGTGATGAGTGATGAGTAATGAGGGATGATGTGAAGATGAAGATGATGTTTACGATATAAGAAGAAGCTAGACATATCAATCATAATCTCAGTCCGGTAGTATAAGAAAGAGGTATACTTATATCTTATCATAAATGCACCCAACGAAACAAAACTGTGTCTGTATTGTTTCATCGATCATCGTAGAGAATCGCATCATTGCAAACTGCAAATTATATAGCTCTTCTAAAGGAACCTAAGAAGAATCGTTGCAAGTTGCCTTGGCACATATCAATAATATGAGATCTTTTTCATTGAGACATGATACCGTACAAAAGTTATCAACTAATGGGTCTACTACTACAGATAGAAATAATATCTCGTCATCAGCTAAGAAAAAACATATAACACCCATCAATACAACAACAACTTCATCAGCAGATCTATCCTACAAGGCCATCATCTTCATGTGTCTCTTAGCATGCCAATTTGGCATACAACCAATCGTTACTAAGAAATATACATCAACAAAGATTATCAAAAGTACTGTTATATTTACACAAGAGATTATAAAGTTAATTATAGGTATTTTGGGTATAAGTTTGAGCAACAAAACATCTTGGTCAGAGGTTTCATCACAATGGACAATTATGTCATGGCTACGACTGGCACTAATTCCAGCAACAATTTATCTAATACAAAACATGTGTTCATTGCTTGCATATCAGAATCTAGATGCCATGACATATAATGTGCAGAATCAGACTAAGACATTGTCAGCTGCATTCTGTTGTTACCTATTCCTTGGAAAGAAACAATCAACAGTACAAATATTATCATTATTATTATTGCTATTAGCAGCATTAGTCATGGAAAAGATCATATCAGTAGATATAATGTTGATACCATACTGGATAACAACTTTTGGTAACGACATAAATACAAATGACATGACAGAAGATCACAACAATAATAATATGATATCCAACCTATCATCACAACGACATTTCTCACATGGCGTCGTTCCGATAATGTGTGCATCCTTTCTATCAGGACTAGCGGGTGCATTAACTCAAAAGAGCTTACAAACGGGACAACGAAATGCATTATTATTTACTATCGAGCTATGTATTGCGTCCATCTTGATCTTGTTAGTATCCTTTGTTACAATAAGTGATGACGGAAGACAAATACGACAACAAGGATTCTTTTATGAGTGGAATTTTCATACTATGATACCCATAATGACAAACTCTGCTGGAGGGATTCTGGTTGGTATGGTCATCAAGTATGCAGGCAGTGTACGAAAGGGGTTTGCGTTGATATTTGGTATACTGTTGTCAGGAGTAATACAAAGTTATACACTAGATACGAAGTCATTGTCAACAGAAGATATGGCTGGTGGGGTATTAGCTGCACTTAGCCTTTGGATGCATGCAACATATCCATACAATACCAATGGAGTGAAAAGAAAAGAAGAGTGAAACAGAACTTGCCATAGACCTTTGATAGCATAACTCTAAGATGACAAATGATTGAATAACAGGCTAACTTCTTTATGCAATAGTAAGATTGTATGAGAGATTTCCCATAGTGTGGTGTGACAAATGAATGACGCACGATGTAAAGACAGACAACTTACAGATAGAGGTTCAGGGACGATCGTCTTCTTGACTGTCTGTCTCTGAATATCAGACTGTTCCTCTGGAATCTGTTTCTCAGGGGGGCATACCGAACTACCAATATACAAGTTGGTCAACAATGAGGCAATTGGTCTAGAAAAGTCCAGGGGCACCGCCCCTCAGAAGCTCAAATTTTCCTTATTTTGTTTCAGATCACATAGTTTCAGTTGTTTGGCCATATCTACTTATTACTTATTGGTTGTTATATTACTAGAACTTGTTTGTACATACAACGATCCTCAAAGATTCCGGATATAGGGAACTGTATAGTGGACTTCATGTTTCGGTGTTAACGGGTTATAATATACATACAGATTTATACAAACAAAATTATCATATGCTTTGATACAATGTTGGTGTTTATTGAAATATTATCTTGGTAATCTGGCATCAATTGAATACACACACTACACCTACTACCAACATAAATACTTAAGGGTGCATAAAATATTACCAACATACAAACAACGTATATACATTACTACAGCAATAATGTGGGGGTCTAGAATGTTTCGTAAAACAAAACGAAAGACAAACTCTACACTTACTAATACTGGCAGGAGAAGAAGAAGGAAGCAGCAACAACAAAATTATGTTGTAGACGATTCCGATTCATCTTCAATAGAAGTTGAGAGGAGAACCTATGGAACATTATCAGGTTCGTTTGTTGGAACACCACATACTACCATTGAGAGGACCACATCAATGGGTTGGAATGATGATATTGCTCGACAGCCATCTAGAATTGGATTAGGAAATCATTTTACTTCTGCTGAAAACAATAATAGTGTACATATTGTGGAGAAGGTATTACGTCAAATTGTTCTATGCTCGACTATGTTTATTGCTGGAACAATGTTTTCACATCATGCAAATGTGGCATATCATATACTTGAGCTGTCAGTTTGTGCTTGGGGAACTTGTTTGTTGATCACACTAATGAATTGGGCTCAAAATAGAAAAGAAGCTGAGAATTTTCTGCAACAGGAAGATGAAATTATGACAATAGAACCCACTAGACTTGAGAGATTGGGAAGTAGAAGTGGCAGCAGAAGTGCTGGTGGTGCTATCCAGCGAAGGGGTAATAAGAAACGTTCACAACATGATGAGTTGGTAGATCAACCTCCAACAAAGCCACAACCGGCATTAGCAAAGACTATTGAACCTCCTGCCTTAAAACCGTCGTCAACTGATATACCCAACGAACAATCACAAGAAATTGTACAACAAGAAAAACAGCATCCACACTTGAAAAATTTATATGTGATGATGACGGGCAATGAACGTATCTTTCCAAATGGTATCGAAACTGAAATTGATAATGACCTCTTTTATGGTAAAATGCTACTCATGTTTCGTACACCAGAAGCCGATGATCCATCTACTTCTTCGACCAAGTCGTCTTACTTTAACGGTAAGCAACGCAGGTTTGAATTTCAATGGCAAATCCGTCTCAAAAAACTTCCAGAGGGTGAGGTATTCCTAGCAGCAGAGGTAGAGGAACCAATACAAATGGGGATGATACAAAGAGCAGTAGTTGGTGCAGCTCTCAAGTTTACAAAGAAGATGAATCAGGTATGTAAACATCTCTTTTTGAGTTAATTCATGACTTGAGTTAATGTACGAAATGTCGTATCTTATAATAGTTTATCTCAACATTTCAACATGTCTACCCTTTCCCTTCCCGCACAGGGCTTCTCTTACTTCTTTTCGGATACGCCAGATAGCAACTCTTATTTATCTTTTCCAGTGGTAACATCAATGGATAGATTTTGTGTTTCAAAAGTTGGTGACCCATTACCAATACTTGGACAGGAGATAAAGGAAGATGAAGAGTTTTTAAAACAAAGAAAGAAAGGGGGGATGAAAATTCTGTGGAGCACAGATCATTTCTATACTCTTGGACTTTGGAGTGCATACGTTGATTGGGTTGACTGGCAAATACAAGGCTTTCCAGGTACGAAACTCATATTTTTTATATGTTCTTCACATCCCCAATTCTTACACAATTCATTCCTAATATCTTCTGTATTCTCAATGAGAAAGGGATAAGACCTTTTTCAATAACAAGCTGTGTTGGTGTACAACCTATCATGCTAAATATTTATACTCAGTCTTCTAGTGAATCAACGAAAGAGGTATTAACTTCAATTGAACTCAGCAATGCAACTAAGGCGACTCTTGGGACTAGGGCGAAGACTTGGATTGCAAAAACACAAAACACTAAAGTTGAGGATGAGAGGCAGATGCAACACTTATCATCCGATGTAACTGATGGAATAGAATCTATTGAGGAGATTGGCTCAATTGATGATGAAGATGAATCTCTCGATATCGAGAGCAATGAGGAAGTATCTCTCGATGAGCAATCTTCTGACGATGATGATAACGATGACGCCGACGACGACAAGTATGAATCAGAAGATCTAGTCGAGGAGGAAGAGAATGTACTTGGAATAGACTATCTTCTCAGTGGTTCGGCGTTGCATCTAAGAGAAGGACCTTCTCTAGGCAATTTTGTGGCGAGTGGTGGAGGATATGCTTGTCTACAAAGCACGCCTACTGCAAGTATAATAATAGAAAAGAATCAGCCAAAGAAGAAGAAGAAGAAAGGGTTGGCATACAGTACTTTGATCCGTAGTGGGGATCTAGTTCGAGTGAAACTAGTTGATGTTACCAAGAGTGTCAAGTGGCTTACAATTCATCGAGGGTGGTGGCTAAAGTGGAGTATCAATCGGCCTAAAAGGAATGGATTGTTTTATATTTGCTCTGAGAACCAACAACAAGGAAGTCTCGTAGCTCTTAAGTGTCCCTTCTCTCTTGTCAGTAAACGTTGGTCAAACTATACAGTTGGTGCTTGTGTTGAGAGCTCTGCAAAGTATGGTGGTAGAATGCTAGGCATCTACAAGACAGATATGAGTGGAGAAGACAAAGATGACAATCCAATTCAACATGAGCTAGACTATCCAGCTGAAAAGATCAAAGACAATCGCATATTAGCCCTTTTACTGTGTGCTGAGGCATACAACTCAGATGTCCTATGTTCATCGCCACTACAAAGTCCAATACGTAGTCAAAGTGAAAGTGCAGTACTAGTTGGTGGAGATTTAGCCATTCCAACGCTTAAGATGTCACAAGGTAATGAATTGATACAGCAAAAGATGTATCATGTTGACGTACCTGTCTGGTTGGAAATGATGAATCGAACAACTAGATCGAAACAAGTTGTCTATGCTGTTCGTATCAAGGAAACTGTTTCAGTAGCACAATCGGGCATTGGCGAGCAAGAGTCTGGTGCATCTAGTTCGAATACGTCAACTAGATGCTTTGTCAAACTACGAACTATTCAGGAACTAGCTCCTTTGTTGCAGCTTGGCGTTGAATGTAAGCCGGAAATGTCGCCGACTTCTAATTGGCAACAACATTTTGACTTTCAAGCAGAGGGTGAATCTGACAATGATGCTGACTCATTCTCTTCTTCTAGTAGTGACGAATCTTCTGATAGCGAGGAAGAAATGGATGAAGAAGAGGAGGCGCATTTTTTGATAGCTGGACCCAGTCATGATCAAATAGGGATGACATCTGACAGAGAAGAGGCTTACCCTGTTGTGGAAGAGGAGGGAGGAACAGAGCGATATTCCTACATTGACGATAGCGAAAAGTCCATAGTTCGCAGTACCAGTGGAAGAGTTAGTGCTAGTGTGAGGCGTTCGTCGTCTAAACTGAGACGAGAAGAGTCTGCTGATTCGGAAAGCCCTGAGACTTTAGCAATATCGAACGATTCAAAAAGTGAACTAGTAGAACAACAAGTTTGCCCACAGTTTGAAATGAAGAAGAAAAGCAAGCATGCTGCAGTGATTGGGCGTGTAGCCTCGACTGTCAAGAATTCAACAGTAATAACGGGTAAGCATGTCAAAAACATTGGAACTCTATCAGTGAAAGGGACCGTTAGTGCAACTCGAGCAGCTGGAAGGGTAATCCCTGTATCATCGGCTGCACTTTACAAGCAGCCACGTAAACATGAGCCTGGAGGACGAGGGAGGGTGCATAGGAAAAGCTCAGATAGAAGGCAAATAAAGATGATTGGAAGAGCACTCAAGAAGTCTGGCAACAGTTTGTCATCAGTCCACAGTGGACAATTATTAGCCTCTGATAAAGTCTGCAGACAAATATCAACTATTCTATCGGATGTATCTGACAATGGGATATCACTACTTGTATCAACCAATACTCAATTAGAATTAGCATTTTTGAGAGGTAATTCGGCCGAGATAGGTGTTAAAACACTTAAAAATGATGATCAAAAGGTTGATACTGAATATATAATTGCCAGATGCGTTTATGACGGGAAATGGCGTGAGGAATATTGTGAGTTTATGCTCTATCTCTAATGTTTACATTTTTTCTGCCGTCGCGTTACTCATTCTAACCCTTACACACAAATATTTATATATTCAGGCATCCTTTACACAAATGATGAACATATTGCATTCTATCCCCCTCTTGGTAAAAAGCCATGTCTTGCCATCTCATTTGATGAAATTCTCTCGGCACGCATATGTGAGGAGGAGGATACTGCATCATGTCCCCTACCAGGGTTATTTGTCTTGGCAATTGATACTGCATATAAATGCCACTACCTAATTTTTCTCGAGATACTACAGAGAGAGAACTTCCTGCAGAAACTGAACGACGCCCTCTTTCATATGGGCAATGAAAGTCATTCTCGAAAGAAGACAAAAGAGTTTGAAAGCTTTAGAATGTCGCTGGAGACGAGCTTGACTGGTTCGGTTGGGAAATGGCGTGCAGTCACAACAGGCAGTAAGGGAAAGGATAAGAAGAAACAGCGCCGAGTACTAAATGGGAGAAAGATGTCGTTTGACACAGTCCCAATCTACAACAAAGAGACAGATGGCGGCGCTAGTGCTCAAGAAAAGATAGCATTATATGTGGAGAAGCTTCTTCGAATGGCATTATCGTTCTCTCCGGATACTTTTGAGAGAGCAACAGACTCTCAGTTTATTGAATTTCTAGATGAATGCAGTCGGCTTCGTACGATGTCATTACATGACATTGATTTCACAAGCAAAGAAGCTTTCTGTATCTTTGTGAACTTGTATCATTGTCTACTTCAACATTCATTATTGCTTGGTAAGAAATTCAGGTCTCTTGTATATGTTGAAAGGCTTTCAATTTTACTCATAAACTGCATTCTCTATAATTCTAGCTGTTGATGGTCTTCCCACTAAGCGTAGTGTTGCACACTTCAAACGCTGCTCTTGCTACGAGATTGGCGACTCTGTTTTCTCTCTTTCGGAGCTGGAGTGTTGTGTGATCAGAGGTAGAACAAGTCGACCATCACATATCAAGTCTCCCTTCGTCGATGCCCCTAAGAAGTCAAGGTCTTATAGGCAAGTTTATGGCCTTGGCGCAACAGATTTTCGTATCAACTTCATTCTGAATAACGGTGACAAGTCATATCCAACCAAAGTGCCTATCCTTATTCCACAAACAATGGATGACAAAATGGATGTTTCTGCGTTCTTGTTCTTAATGGGTTCGGTCAAAATTGACAGTGAAAAACGAACTGTATTCTTACCTAAAGTCTGTGATGCATACCGCGACGATTTTGGAGATGGACTTGTCTGCCTATCGCGATGTTTGATATATCTTGATACAAAAAGCCAATTAGCTATTGGAGGGTTATTAGAAGGAGGTATGGTGTCAATCAAATTTAGCCGCGCATCTAATAGCTTTCATTCGAACCTAATGTTGATGGATGAATTGTCTGTATCTGGTGTTTAGTGTTGATATGGTCAGCAGTGTAATGAAATATGGTAGTCTAGATACATAATAAAGGGAAAGAGTATGAAAATTATCCTATATTAATATAAGGAATATAGTGTTTGAAACGGGTAAATCACACCTGCCAAAGCAGACATCGCTCCTTCATCATCGCTTCATCTAATGAAAACTGAACGCCGAGAACTAACTTTTTCTTCAAACGAGCATTTCAACAATTCTCTTGCCTCAGATTGGGTTAGCTCTGTAACATTTGGCCATCAAGCAGTGGTATGCAACCATTCTGTTTCTTAGATATTGATGTTTTGCCATTGTATATGTATAATAAAGGGCAATGAACACTATCAGCAGGATTCTAGGGCCCTCATCACAATTGTGTGGCCACTTTTGGCGCTTCTCTTGCCTTGCCAGATTGGGTCAGATTTGATTCGTAATCGAACCAGCTCCCGACAATGTATGGCCAAAGATAGAACAGAACAACTTAGTTTAGTTTTAGTTTTAGTTTTTTGGAGATCCGCTCTAAGGATCAATACACACTGTGTCTTCACCTCACTCGCCGCAGAAGCTGATGCTTCGAGAATTACTGGCCTACCTAGCTGGCCTCCCCAGAGCGAATCACTTATTGGTTATCCATGAATTGACTAGACATGACCGGGGAGTAAGAAGCTGACGCATAGCTCGGGGAAAGGCAGACGAATCTCAGAAGGCTGGAATCTTGACGACAAAGATGAAGATGATGACAAACTGGATAACTTCGTTCAAGATCTGCCCCCAAGGGCCACTACCGGAAACCACGAAAGTCAGAGACGGGTATAATGTCTAACTTCCTTACAAAAGTGAGGTCTATTAGCTTTCAATAGCTGATAAATGCCTGGATTCTACAAACCCTGGATGTAAGAGATTCCCTCTGAGAAGTGCAGCCGCAACGCTGTCTGGTTATCTGGTTATACACCATCGGCGTATGAAGACTCCTTTTGCATGGTTAAACTTGTCTGGGTATGATTCATAGATCTTTAAACCTAATTTCCTATGTTGTATTGTACTAATAAGTCCCATTCTAACAAGATTGTGTATCATTCTCTAACTCCATCTCAATTTGCGTGGGCATCCCTTGCATCCTCCCTTCTCTAGCCGCTCTTCGTCGTCTCTAAGTCCTCTAAGATCACTTCCAACAGATAGTCGTTTTAATTCTGGAGATTTTCGCGGGATTGGCTTACTGGAACCTATTTTTTGGAAGATAATCGAGATGATTATTGATACTAGATTGGAAGCGATCGAGTTTCACAATTGTCTACACGGTTTCGTGAAGAAGAGGGGTTATGGTACAGCTACCCTGGAGGCAAAGCTCGCCTAGCAACTTTATTACCTTAGGCAGACACCCTTGTATACCGAGTGTTTTTAGACTTGAGCATGGATAGAGAACGTTGTTTAAAGATATTAGAAGGCTATGGAGTTGGGGTTAACACGCTACAGCATATCAAATTCTTTTGGGATAATGCTGAATTGGTATGTCCAGGTGAGATATTTCGAGCCGGCCAAGGAGTCACCAAGGGAGGACCCTTATTACCAAAGACTTCTCATTATGGTCGATGCAATTGTTAGGGAGTGGTTGAGGAGAGATGGAACTGGAGGAAGCAATGCCGGAGAATAAAGTGGGTTCCGTTGTTCCTGTATTCCTTGCTTTGTTCTACGCCGACGACGGCATGATTGCATCCACAGATGCAGATTTGCTACAGGAGGCAATGAACAGCCTGGCGGCTCTATTTGAGAGGGTGGGCCTGTTCACTAATGTGGACAAGACGCTATGCCTATGGTCAACACCAAGGTCCAAATCCAACTCCACTATGCCAGCCGTTAGCAGTGTGACTACTGTGCAAAGAACCTGTCTGCTAACTCTCTCTGCTCTCAACTCGACACCCAACACGGAGTGTTTCAATCAAGGAACATCTTACGCGAATTGATTGAGACACGTGACCCCGAGATATACACTGCCGAGCGGTGTACTGGAGAGGGGAACTGTGTATCCCCGCAGCCCCGAATGCCGTATGCAGACGAATTGCGAACTTCACGAGCAACAAGACTCTAAACTGTGCACCGCGTATAGCAGTTAGTAGTAGCATGGGTGGCGATAGATTAGTACAGCCCAAATGTTCGATAAAAATAGGGTCCCAAACTCAATCCTAGAGCTTTGCGCGAGGTTTAGTCTAGGTTGTGCGAGCTTTGCGCGAGAATTAGTCGAGGTTGTGCGAGCTTGTGCGAGCTTTGCACGAGGTTTAGTCTAGGTTGTGCGAGCTTTGCGCGAGAATTAGTCGAGGTTGTGCAAGCTTGTGCAAGCTTTGCGCGAGGTTTAGTCTAGATTGTGTGAGGTTGTGCGCGAGGTTTAGTCTAGGTTTGGCCTGGTCGACAACGATATGCTCACCATCTAAGCATCTCTAGCAGCCCCCACTACTTTTGAGGCAATGTATGTAGTAATTATCTGTGAGCACATGAGTACACTACTTTGGGAAGTAGTTATGATATGCAGCTTATACAAACAAGTACTAGATCAATAAAGTATTGATTACTGAATATTATATTTAAGAAAGATCTTCATCCCTCGGATAGCCTATGTATCTCTCTCAACACTAATATGTCATACTGCCTTCCATTATCTTGGACAATCTCAAGCCACTTGCTCTAACGAGAGGTTGTACATAGCGTTACATCTGACAAACCAAAGTTGTTTGACTTTGTAGAGTACCTCCTCCTCCTTGACCACTAGCTTCAGCATTTTCATCAACCAATTTGATCCTCAATACAAGGTACCTACTGACTTTTTACCCAGACCAATCACAGACCGTCTTTCTGAATCCCTCTCGAAATCTTCTTCTTCTTCTAATTATTATCATCTGCTGATCTACTCTTTGCGTTTCTCCTTACGATACTGCATACGGGACATAACATCACCCATAACAGATGATGCACGATCTTCATAAGATGAAGACAACGTATTCCTATCCATGAGGAGGCAAAAATGGGCTAAAATAAAAATGAATGCCCACAGCGGGTTACCACTTGTATCCGTACATATTTCGGCGTAGTAAAGGGCCTAGACACGTTCTACTTGTATACTCAGTGCTATCAGACCTTTGGATGGTTGGTTTAGTCCATATCTAGGCTGTATGAAAATGATACAATTTCTATGAGGGCTACAATTTCATCAATTTTGAGGAGATTCATCTCTGTGGTCAATACAATGGCTATAAATACAAAACCAACGCCCCAGGTTCGTTTTATGGGATATACTCTATCCGTGGATAGGCCTATCCTCATTGTAACTGGTGTATAGCCTGACTAATGAACAACATCAACAATAAGCCAACACTCGATTTAGTGGGACTCGACTATGGACTCATCTCTTAACTTCTATTTGTCAACCACATGTCTGTCAGTGGAAGCCGTCCAGTGGCTCTATGGAAAGGTAATGAGCTGATCTAATGATTCCGTGCTTTGATTTGATACCTAATGGGCACTGTCTTGGTCGTACTTTGTGATCAAGGCGGGTAAGTAGTAAATTTTTGATCCGATTGAATGATAATGCCTACTTTTAACTACTATATCTCCCTAACTAATCTTCGGCCGGTGGTTGGTGCAATAGCCTACCAAGGCCCTCTCTAATGTGGCGAGTGCTGGTGTATTTTCCAAGGCGAACCCAATTACTCTCTGCTCTCCTCAATACTAATCTAACAACCCCTCAACTAATCGAATTGCTTTTAAAGAAACATTACAACGTCATATATCCACGATTAGGAAGGCACTCTTTTAACTCCACCGTAAATAAGGATTTAGAAGTTCTCTTCTGGAGTCCTTTGCTCAGCTCATCTCCAGCAATCGAAGTTTGTATCGTTGTGATTGTATATATTCTCTTCTCCATATAAAGAGTAACGTCTAGATAAAGTTATATCAGCCTCCCTTCAAATCCGTAACATTAACATTTTTCGTTTGATACTAATCCCAATAATTTATCGCTACCACTGTTGTTTCCTAACGTTATCAATTGATCAGTAACTGATACTAATCTGATACTAATCAGAATAAACAAACATTTTAGAGCCGAAGACCACCCTCAACACGTAAAGGTTGATGCATAATTATCCACAACACGTAAAGGTTGATATTGTTAGAAACTCTTCTCAGCTGTATGCAGCACCTATAACACCGCCGTATGAGGCAAATTGATAGGTTGTATAGTGCCTTCTATCATCAGCAACGCAATGCGCGCAGCAAACATATATGCATATTCTTACCCTTGCCGACGCTAATAAACACCACAAAGTACTCTTCCTAACTATGCCGTATATATATCGGTAGAACAGAGAGTTGTCGTTAGTGAAGTAAAAGGTATATATCGCATGAAATGAAGGAGAATACATGAAATAATATACCATTTTTGTAGTAAACAAATTCCTTACTTACTGATATCATTTTCGAGCTAATACGCGACCCTAGACAATCAAATAACGATGGGAGCACTTGCGTCATGTGTATAGATGACGTAGATATGGTGGGGGGCTATCCATCAAAGGTTGGTGATATTGCAATTTGTGGTCAAATACTTTATGTACAGTATTGGGCGTGATCATGTACAATGAAAACCCATAGTGGGACATATCCATAGCAATGGACTTCCCATTTAAGACTGTGGTTGAATAACATGGTTGAGATTGAGGTTAAGGTTGCAATTAAATTGCGGTTAAGTTTGCGGTTGAATTGCGGTTAAGGTTGCGGTTAAGATGCAGTTAAATTGAGGTTAAATTGCAGTTGAATTACGGTTAAGATTGTGGTTAAGGTTGCAGTTAAATTGCGGTTCAGTTTGCCGTTAAATTGCGGTTAAGTTTGCAGTAAAACTGCGGTTAAACAGGGGTTAAGATTGCTGTTAAATTGCGATTAAGGTTGCGGTTAAGTTGCGGTTAAATTGAGGTTAAACTGCAGTTAAGATTGCGGTTAAACTGCAGTTAAAATGCGGTTAAACTGCTGTTAAATTGATGTTAAACTGCGGTTAAATTGCACTTAAGATTGCGGTTAAATTGCGGTTAAATTGCGATTAAACTGTGGTTGATTGACTTAAATTGTGGTTAAATTGCAGTTGATTGCGGGATAAACTGCTGTTAAATTGAGGTTAAACTGTGGTTAAGATTGTGGTTAAACTGCGGTTAAACAGTGGTTAAATTGCGCTTAAGGTCATGGTTAAGGTTGCGGTTAAGGATGGTTAAAATTTCTAATTGAGAATGGTGTCTTGATTTGAAATAACTGCAATGAGTTGGTGAAGTGACAGCCAAGTTAACAATTTTCTATGTTCATTATATACCATGCTAATGACTGCTTGATGCATTGGTGGAGTTACAACAAGACAGCTACACATCAAAAGAGGAGAGAATCCGACTTTTCTTGGGAAATCGAGCTGATTGATTCCTATGTTAGATGTTTGGGTGCCAACCACTACCTTGTTGTGCTTTATTTTCCTGTCATTGCTTGTCAAAGCCATCCCATGTATAGGTAAGGACTTGGGAATGTGTGTGGGAGCATATACATCACTCATGGTGGAGTTACAACAAGACGGCTACACATCAAAGAGGAGAGAGAATCCGACTTTTCGAGGGAAATCGAGCTGATTGATTCCGATGTTTGGGTGCCAACCACTACCTTGTTGTG
>Ga0214478_100267_pt1 | contig 30744 bp, 30 predicted proteins | sample M1_20Mar14CPVII9_2_FD_178001 | JGI IMG/M metagenome (GOLD analysis project Ga0214478, IMG submission 178001) | Marine eukaryotic communities from Monterey Bay, California, United States - M1_20Mar14CPVII9sort6BwellD7 | ecosystem: Environmental > Aquatic > Marine > Unclassified | place: USA... | reverse complement strand
CAAGTGGTATCCTAATTTTGCAAAACCATCAAACATCAATCATCAAGCCATATTTGCTGTGATAAGCCACTCATCTATACCATAACCAAATCCACATGAATTGTATCCATTAGCACCATTTAGTTGAGTGAGGAGATAAAATTAGATATCTCATCGTTGTAAGTTCACATCTCACTAGAGAAGTGAGTTTGGCAAAGGCTCTCAATCTATGCTTAGTCTCTACTTCTCCCCCTTCCAGCTCTTCCTATACCTCGGCCTCTACCAGCTCTTCCTGTACCTCCCCTTCCAGACTTACCATTCCCTCTTCTATTTCGTGACGCTGTTGGTGGCAATACTTCATCGGGACCACTGGGAAGAGTTTCTCCAGTCTTTTCTTCTGTCCACTTCTTCAACTCCTGCAGTACTCGAATACTTGCTAGCTTCTGCTTAGATAGCAATTCCCAGTAGACACCCGAAGGTTTTGTAATACGGTTCTCTTTTGGTACATGAATTATCCTAGTTGGCGTGACAATGATATCAACCGGTACATCATGTTGTGTGAGATCTCCAAATGGGGATTGTGAGTTAGTTCCATCATCATTGTCAGCATCATTTTGTTGTTCCTCCATTAAACTCTTCCAAGGTTCAAGCTCGATATCATAAACCTGACAATCATGTACCGAAGTTATGCATAGAACTTTGCTCGGGTCAAGATTACCTTGCTGTGAGAGTATACCCCATTCAAGCTCTGCGAATCCTTCGCCTATTTGGTTTGAGTAGTAGGGTATGAAAACAAGAAGTTAGATGCAAGCTTGAAAAAAGAGACACCTGATGTGCAAAATCAAAACAAACAAAAGAACGAACCTTTGCCTACTCTCTTTCCTGTCTTTGGGCATACAGCCGAGCTACCAACCACAACCAAGTCTACTGTATACTGCTCATACAAATCAATAGGTGTTCCGTACTTTGCAGCACCCTTTGAGGATGTAAGTGCTTCGGTTGGTACGTCGAGTGATATTTTATCTGAACCTCGCTTTAGTGTTTGAAAGAATCCCGTTCTCAACCTTGGTTGTGGAGTTAGCAGTGTCTTACCACTTTCTAATACTTGATGTCTAACTCTTCGTTGTGGTGTATCTGGATTTACCTTTATCATATTTGCAGATTGAAATTCAGGCAGAGATGATAACTTATCAGCTGCATCATCTGCTCCTAGAAAATTTGGAATCCTATGATGTACAGGTCGAGGGAATGATGCGATATCATTCTCTTCCATATAATCCCAGATAGCCTTCCTAATTCTCCACTTCCATGGAGTTCGTAATCCTTTTGCAAACTCTTCTTCGGAAATTTGTTTCATTTCATCCATTGCCTTCTTATCTTTTGATAGTCGATCACTTTCATATGATTTTTCATCAAATGCTGAAGAGGAGGAGAATAATGTTGTTGTGATAGACTGTCTTGTAGTTGGAGCATATGCCACGGCTAATTGGAGAAAGCAGCATATAGTTAAGAGGAAGATAGACTTCCATAAACATAGCAGGGTCATCTGTAGTACTTTGTTGATTGATGTTGATGTGTGTAGGTATCTTTCTAGTATCTTTTTGGTTATTGATCTGGCTACGCTTTTGCAGGTACTAAATGGTTCTAACAGATAATGCATGTGGATTTGGTTATGGTGTATAAACCTTTGCGATGTTGATACTGGGTAAAGGTGTTGTTGTCGATGGATTATCACTGGATTTGCAAATTAGGATACCACTTGTGACATAAAGAAATACGATTTCATAATGTACATTGCATAGTCAATACAAGACTACGAGGCGGAGACAAAGATGGTATTAGGTATTATCATTGTTTACTAAGACCATCGTATAGTTATGTAGTCAGTACATCAGGAAAAGATAAGTAACTCGACTTTAGATATTATGTTCACATCACGTGCAGGTTTATGTTGCTCTTATAATATGAGGAGAGCACCCCTCCGTCAATTTAGTACAACAATAACTACAAAACCAAAGAACAATAATAATCACAGACATAAATACATATTGGCAGGAGCAGTATCAACTGCATTGATCAGTTCATCAGTATATACTCGCCATCTACGTGATGAGAAATTGTCTCATTTGGTATTGGCTAAAGATTGTGGACTTCTCAGTTCAGATGTTGATAACGAAGACTCATCATCATCAAATCAATATAATTTACCGTATATAATAGAACAAGTTACACGAGCTGGATTAGTTGGTACTACGAAATCTGTAAAAGATGAGTTGCAATGCATTAGAAAATGGCACATAGAAAGAGGATACAATGGTGGAATCATATTGAGAGATGTTACCCGTCCTTTGTTTTCGTTACCAGAATATATGGGGTTTGATACAAATAACAGTGAGGAAGATAATATCAACAATACTTCTACGGAAGAAACAATCAATCCCAAGCATCTAAACAGACGTGAATGCTACTATTTATATTATGAGATACACAGCAACGGACAAACAAAACAGCAGATATACTGTCGAGGAACAACACTACTATCTGATGTCCTGACATGTTTACAAACATTATTTGTATATGATGAAGAACTAGAATGCAACGTACATTATGGATTCAATTGTCATGCAAACAGGATTGTAGAGGATGTGATTCCACTGCTGGTACCTCCAAGAAGTGACAATCGATCTGGTGTGGCAACAATAGAGGTTTGTGGACATTCCCTAGGGGGAGCTGTGGCTTGTCTTGTTGCAGCAAAGTTGAAGAAGAGAGGATATATCATAACTCAGGTTACATCATTAGCAGGACCAAGACTTTGCAAGGGAAAGAGAGCCAGGAAAACTTTACAAAAGCTGCTACCTGCACAAACAATTAGGATCGAAGATGACTTAGATATTGTCTCATATCTTCCACCGACTGGGTTGGCTGTCGGAGATAAGATCTGGTTTACAAAGGACAATCACGCATATATGATTCGACAGGACATTGGAAATGAGAATGATTGGATAGATTCAGTTTGGTTGAATCTCAGGCTATTTGAAACTATCCTAAATCAATCACAAAAGCATAGAGTCAAATCTTACATCAAAAGTCTACAGCAACTAGTGATAGATATGGACAAAACTGATTGATTTGGCAAAGAAAGGCATATGTTTGAAAAGAATAAGAAGGATACCAGTACAACTGTTCATATAAGAATGGGTATACGCTACTGTTACAAGAGCCAATGGTACAAGAAACGCCAATGTACATGGTAAGCAGGTTTCGCAAACACTTATATTTACATATTAGATCTATTCAACTCATATATCAGTCTTCTCTTCAAATAGAAAACAAGTCTGGGGAGGTATCAAAAGGAAGAGGAGTGTCGCCTTCATTTCCATCGAACAACTGCTTGCCAGCAAAGTTTTCACCTGTCCTCCTTTGAAACTGCTCAATGTCGCCATGAATGAATGGACCAGAGAAACATGATGAAGTAAATTCTAGTGGCATCGTGGGAGGTGTGGAAGGTGGAGGATCATCTGCTGCAATCGTCGCCGGTACTTCCCAAAATGAATCATTAACAGGCACCGCTTCTTGGACTAGGTTGCTGTCGATCGTTGCTCCTATCCCTTCCTTCGCCTTCGCCTGTACATTTGCACGTTCACCTTTCAGTGTATGAGCATCTTCTACCGTTGCTGCTTCCTCATCAGTACCCTTCATTGGTTCATCTTTGATGTTAGTCTTATCTCCATCCTGTTTGAGACCATGAAGAGTAGACGCTGCCGAGTGACTAGGCGTACTAGCATCACTACAAGGAGGGTCCACAGTTAATTTAACAGGACGCTTCTTGATAGGTCCCTTCTTCCTAGCTTTTGCTACATCGGACTGCAGACTAAGTTTAGTAGCAATACGCACAGAACTCCTTCTTGTGGGCGTAACCTTAATGGGCTTTGTCAGGCTCTTTTTGATCTGGGTAGCCTTGCAAATGAGTTCTTCCTTTTCCGTGTTATTTGCCGTTCTAGCCATATTGGGAAACTTGAACTCTCAAACGTTAAACTTAACCACTACTTTAATACCAACGTCTTATCTTAAGAGCTTTATCTCCCCTCCTCTAGGAGCTTTATCTTCTCTTCTACTAATTTAATGGCATGAGCTCCCGCTTGAGAGCGAGGGGACTAAACACGTCTCAAACAGGAATGAAACTTTAGTCGCACTCTGAGGAGACAACCCCCCGACACAACTCACGGTAATCGGCAATACACAGTTCATCATAACAAATATTAAGTACGAAGTAATGTCCTCTCCCTCTCCAATATCCGAGATGACCACCAAACAGACTTCAGACGTCGATGTGAGTGTTTAAACAAAACTGCTGCTCTCTCACATATATATCAAAGGAAACAAAGACCATCTCAATGGCAGGATTTGATATCACTGTTGCTCCTTCTCCTGTGCCCAAAGAGAAGAGTAAGAGATCGGCCGAGGAGTCTATTCTTACAGAATCTACTGGAACTATGACTGACACCATGACAACAAGTAACACGGAGCTTTCAGAAATCTCTCGCCGTATTAAGGAGAACAATCTGTGTATTGCCGAGAAGAATGCCGAAATCAAAAAGATCCAAGAGGAGATTGTGGAGAAGACCCTCCAAAATGAGAAATTACTTCTTGATTTGTTTGATTTCGTAGAGAGCTCTGCTTCTAAATTGGCTATTTTGGAACAGCAGAAGAAGGAAGCGGATGATGAGCTACAAGCTGAACGAGAACACTTTACTGCTTTATCTGATGACTTTACAGCGGCATTTAGCAGACTAGGGGACTTTCACGAGCGTCTTCTTTCTTTCTCTGGGGAAGAGGAGTAGATTGAAGATGTAATTCTACCCTACTGATATTTAGGTAGAAGATGCAGGAGATTGAATATCAAAGGCGTAGTTGTGACTGTACTAAGCGAAATTACTCTACTTTATGTCCCAGCCAGAAGGCCGGAGTAGACGTATAAAATAATCAGGATACCAAATGTACTTCAACAGCTCTATCCTAAGTCATACATTAGTACAGCACTATTATTTAGTACCTTTTCCCTTTATATGTTATCAATATACCATACCATTAATAACGTACAGATCGCTCCCTTTACCCTCTTAAGGTAACTCAGTAGGTTATTGCTGTTGTCCACTGACCACACGATAAATTGTGAGGAGAAGAGGTGCGATTCATCGAATTTTGGATGCGACTCATCTGTCAACTTTTTGGAGACACACATCCTCCCCATGCCGCAAATCATAAACCGACCTCTCTAACATAAGCTCACAAGAGGGTTAGTCAAGGAGATAACATCATCGTCCAAACTACCAAGAAGCACACTTATTTCCTCTCTTCTTTTATATTTTAACATGCCGTCTCGTCCTAGGTCTCTTACACCAGTGAAGAAGACGCTAACGCCCACAAGGCGAAGAAGTTTAACACCTACTAGGCGATCCGCGAGGATAAGAAGCATATCAACAATGAAATTAGCCAACGCAACACCACAGGAGATGGCTCTAAGAATTCTTCTTCTTGAAGAGAAGTACGAAGATATCACTGAGCAAATGCAAAATTTGTCTACTCAACCAGGCAACCAGAGCAAGACTACTCCTAATAATATTGAATCTTTCCTACCCGAGGTTACCGTGCAGCTATTGACTGAGGGTATGGAAAGTAAACACGATGAGGTAATTCAATTCAGGAACCAAACCGATGCCCTTCGTCAAGATTTGACAAGTGTCATGAGCTTAAAAGAAGATGTCATCTGTATGCGAAATGATTTGGCTGAAGCCTTAAGTGGGTTGGAAGATGCCAAATTGTTACTTCATAATGCTAGCCAAGACAAAAATCTCAGTATGCGTCGTGAAAAGGAATTAATTACCCGTATTGATCATCTTACTAATCAAAACCAGGACCTCTTAGAGTATCAAAAGAAGAACCACCAACTTGAATTAGAGGTTGATCATCTTACTATTCAAAACTTGGAGCACCAGCAGAAGAACCAGCGTCTCGAGTTGGAGAAGGAGACATTGGAGGAAGAGCTTACTACCCTAATGGAAGAAAAGGACAGCCTTGAGCTCAAGTTTGATAAATTGGTTGGTGAATACGATAAGAGTGTTCAGATGCTGGAGCCGATATTCACTAGCAAGTGTACTCCAGTGAAGGAAAAGGAAACAATTGAAGGTTGAAGTGTCTCTGTATCTGTATTCCTCAATCCACCATAAAAAGCGAAGCCTGTTCACAACTTGGCTTGATAAGTTGTACCTGTCCAGATGATCCTTATACCGTAGCAGACCAACCCAGGATCTACATAACTGTTAACTCAATGATCTGTGTCATCCAGTCTACTACTTCCCCTCTTTATAGCTCATTTAACAGTAATTCAACTTGCTCTTCACTTTTAGAGACTGATACAGTGGGGGTAATCTTCTTTGGTTTCAGACATTTAAGACAATCAACGAGCTCAGGAAAGGAAGAGTGCTCCGAGTAGGGTACACCATGTACTGTAAATCTCCCACTTGTCTTACTACTGATGAGGTTCCTCGGCTGTGGTTGGCCACTCAATGTCCTTTGATTCTTATCTTTAGGTCCTCCAGAGTATGTCCAGCCTATGTATTTGAATAGGGAGAGAATAAGTGAAATGAGACGAGATTAAAAGTGTATACAACAGTAAGAAGATACGATACTTACCGGTTGGTTTAAAGCCAACAACTCTGCAGTAAGGTGCTGCAAGAGCCTTCTTTGAGTTTGACTTGTTGCTCTCCTCGAGATGGTCTTGCATTTGCTTGAAGTTTACTGTACCAAGTGGCACAACCCACAGATTTGTCTGTGTCTTGTCAGTGGTGAAGATTTGCATTCGTTCTTTTGGCCATTCAAGTGAGGAGAGTATTCTATACCGTCTTTTATCGACATATACCTTCTTTTTCAAATGTTCAGCCACTGAGACATAAATCTTTTCCTTGCCAATAGTATAACTACCGAATAAGAAGAGTGTCTTATTGTTTTTACCCTTCTTTGATGTTGCTACCTCCTTGTCTGCAACCTTTATGGCAGCACTAATAGCCTCTTCTTGTGTTGGTAGAGTATACTTTTTATTGCAATACGTAGTATCTAGAAATAGTTCATCCAAGCGAGGCGCCGAGCTGCTGAATGCCTTTAATTGAGGCATCTGCATCATGATATCTCGATTCCACCTGGGAGATGTGTGTTTCACAGTTTACGGAGACGACAGAGAAATGATTGTATCATATGTTAGTACATGTGGTTTGCAAAGGCAATAAAAAAAAGACAAACAAAGTTTAAAGGAAATAGTCACAAACAGACACTTCATATTGAACACTGAAATCACATGATAAAACAAATAAAAGACTTTCCTGAAGTCACCAACATGTAGAATCCGTCTGTTGTTTACTTCAAAGAGAAACATGATAGCGCCAGGACAGTGATTCGCATTTAAGAGCGTGACCTTGACGGGCTTGCCTCTACTAGCAATTACTGTAGGTGTATTCACTGAGTTATTGTGGGTCAGAGAAGATGTAGAATGATAAGGCATATTGAGTAAACATTACATGCACATCTTATGCAAACTTCCAACACACAAGTTTATCCCCAACTTACTGGGTAAGGGATGCAGATACTTCATGTCAACTCCAAGCTGAGTATGAACTAGGTTGGCTGTTGGCAATGAACAGTACATTGTGCCTTCACTCCAGGTCTTTCCTATACCACCGTAATGATCGCTGTGGAAATGGGTTAAAAAGTAATTCCCCGACAACGACTTGCACGCATATTGGAACCCATCACTGGAAGATGCGCGTTATCACGATTTATGAAGTGAATGATGATAGAAACTTGCATTAGTACATGTGACTTGCAAAGGCAGTTAAACAAAGCGAAATGTAGGCCAAATGAAGTAGTCAAATCACCAAGACTATATATCAAGCACAAATATTCACATGATAAAACAATACTAACGCGGACTTTCCAGATAAAGTCGGTACCAGTTATACGCTTGAAACTAGGACAAGTTCCCGTCCGTTTACTATTATTAGAACTCCATTGACCTCTTCGATATGGCTGCCTGCCAGATTTTGAGGTAATCGATGCTGAATTGGTTGTAATAGCTTTGACTTTGGATGCTTGACGAGCACCAGACATTAGCACATTAGTCAACGATCTTACAGGCTTCTTGAAGAGTTCTTTCCATTGAGACTTCTGTTGTGTTTCCTTTTGTGTTTTGTTTAGTGCCAACTCAGAACTGGCATCTCCATGCCACTGTTGTTTGTAGGGGTTGGTTACAGGACCTTCGTGTGGGCTACGAGCAGTAGCTTCTTTTATAGTACTCATTTCAACAAAATCAGCATCGTCTCCGTCATTATTCATAGTTCGACGAGCACCTAATGTTTCTCCATATTTTAAAGAACATCGCTTCATGTGTGCAACTCTACCCTTCAGACCCGATTTGATACGGGTAAGGTCGGTTCCACAAATGTAGCAGACATCCTTCTTTGGAGAGTTAAGCTGTTCAGGCAGAGATGAATTGTTCAAATCTTCATGATTAGAAGAGTTTGGCTCTTCTGGCAGATATGAATTGGTGTTATTCTCAGCATCTTCTTCTCTTTCTGTAGAGTAAACTATTTCATCCAATTGTTGTGATTCAGATGAGGTACCCAGACATACAATATCTGAGTCATCATTATTATCATCAAGGTGACTATCTTCTTCTTCTTCTTCGCTCTTCTTATTAGTACTCCACATTGTTGAACCTTTTGCAATCATAACATCCATTTCACTATCTTCATCACTACTACTACTACATCCACCATTATCGGTACTACCAATAGAAACTTTTGGTCTTCTAGCAAAAGGCATTTTCTGCTCGTCACCTATTAGAGAAGAGGAAGTCTGTTTTGGATACTCCAAAGTGTCATGTGTGGAAGAAATATCAAAGGAATCGTTAATATCTTCATTAAATTCACTCTTCATGCTATTCTCTGTCTTATCAAAGGAATCGTCAAACTTCATCAAACTATCTAACCCATACTCAATCTTTTGCTTTTTTGCATTAGATTGTTGCATAACATGTGTTTCTTTGGGAATTGTAGCTGCTACCTCTACAACTGCTGATATCTCAGCCATACTGCTTTTCTCCACTATCTCTTTTTTATCCTCATTACATGATTCAATATTACCACATGGTTGTAAATTATTGCAACTACCATCCTCAACATTGAGTGAACTGCTAGCAAATTGTTTTCTCTTTTTATTTTCACATCCTGCAGTTGATTGGTTAGTATCACTTGCTGCCTCTATAAACTCAGTACTACCAATTGTAGATGGATCAACAAGCCTATTAATACCGGCGCCGGCTGTACCATCTTTTACTGCAATATCAGTTGATGACTCAATCGGTACATCTTCTTTGATTGTAACGACCACTTCATTGATACTTCTCTTCTTTCTACTACTCCCACTGCCACTGGATATTGATATCGCATTGCCACCATATGTTAATGACGGTGGTTTAGTAGCAGGTCTACATGATAGACAGAGTGTAGATCCTGTATAGGTAGTATATTATAATGTAGATAAGAAGCAACAACAGATGTTTTGTGTGTGAAAGTGGTATAAAAAATAATTGCAATTATTACAATCATACTCCCATCACTTACCACTACTAGTTGCAAATCGTTTACGGCAAGAGGAACAGCCTACTATGTGACGACGAGACTTAACCATATTGCTTGCCGCCTTCCTTATTCGGACAACTAAATCTTAACAACAAACAATAAGACAATGAACTGGAATTTTTTACTGAAGGAAGAAGCTTCTATGGAATAAGTTTCATTTGTGTGATTTGATTATACATAATCTGCCATGCTCTATGGCATCGACAAGCACATATTGTAGGCGACGAGAATACATTATTATATAGATTCATTATAGTATTGAAACTGTATGCGATTGGAGTGGCGGCATAGACTACGAGAAGATACTACAAACACCACACAATTACCCGTTAGTGATACTAAATTATACCATACTCAACCATAATAAGATGGTACAATCTGTCAATATTAAAGCCCTATCAACACTAGTATCGGTCGTTAGACGGCCATACTTGGCTGCTCCACATGTCTTTGTACCCACAGTATCAGGTAAGTGCGGTATTGTATGTTTTATTTTGTGCATATCATTGCCAACTTTTTGCTCACATGATGTGTTCAACTTTACATAATACATCAGATATTAGTTATCAAGCATTAAAAGATCACTGCGGTATTAAAGCAGTCATATTTGATAAAGATAATACCTTGACTGCACCATATGCCAATGTATTACATCCCCGAGCTAAATTTGGTTTGCAATCTGCATTAGGTAAGTAGATAAAGGTTTATTTTTTGTATTGAACTTTCAATAACCCTTTGCAATCAATGTCCATTATTTTCAGACACATTCGGACGGGAGAATGTAGCAATTCTATCAAACTCTGCTGGTACAGATGATGATCCAGGATTTGTGGATGGTGCAGAAATTGAAGAATCATTAGGTATAGCAGTCATTAAACACAGCGAGAAGAAGCCAGGTGGACTTGACGAAACTATGTCACATTTTCCAAGTGTTGATGATCCATCACAATTATGCATAGTGGGAGATCGATTACTAACTGATATTGTATTTGGGAATTTACATGGTATGTTGACTGTGCATACTCTACCATTATGTATGGGAGAGGAAAATAAGAATGATAATACAATTGCAAAAGTAATACGAACTGTGGAGAATAAGATCATGTATGGTAGATGGCCTGGTAAGAAGATTAGGAGTTATACTTTGGAGCACAAAATATGGAAGGGAGAAAGTGAATGCCCATTGGTATTGGCCGATGACAAAGATACACTGACAAAACCATTGCTAGGGGATATAGATAAAGATTAATGATATTCTATTAGTATATTTATAATACACACGCATCTACAACTTAGGCAATCGACCCGATGCTGAATATCTTGAGCTTGCCTTCTTCTTTCGTGTAGTGCTAGTTCCAGCTTTGGTAGTTCCAGAACTGCGTGAGGTTGATTTGGAGACAGAAACAGTCTTCCTTCTTTGCTTAGTACCACCATTGTTGTCATCTTTCACCCTCAAAGGACTGCTCTTAGAACTTTTATCTCCCTTTGGAACAAATCGCTTATTATACGAGGTTTCTCTATTCTCCAATTCTCTCTTGTAGTGCAACATCATCTCTCTGCTCTTGGTCTCTGACAAGTTGAGCCGTTCATTTTCAGCTTGTAGCCACGAAATATGTTCAACATCAGCTGGTAGTGACGATCTCGATTCCCATCGCTCATTTGCTATTTGCAGTTGGCTGGATACTTGCTCAACCTTTGTTTGCATCTCAGTCTTCAACTCCTGTTTCTCCCTTGCGGCCTTCTTCTCCAATTCCGCCTCTGTTTTCTTGATCTCTTCCTTGAGATTCTGATCGTGTTGGAGTTGAAGAGATTTGATCTCTTCTTCACAAGATTTGGTAGTGTCAGACATCTTTGTCTTTAGACTATTAATGTCCCTATCCTTGAGTATGATAACGTCGACCTTCTTCGCGTTCGCCTTGGCAAGAGCCTCGTATTCACTTGACATGTCCTTGAGTTTGGAAGATACCACTTCGCATTGAATCCTACTATCGTTCTGTAGCGTCTTAATATCCTCTTCGTGCTCTACTTTCATGTCTCGAATTGCTTGCTCAAGTTTCATCTTATTCTCTCTAACAGCGTTGAAGAGTATTGCTTTCGTTTCATTTAGTTCTTGAGTTTTAGCTGCAATTTGCTTTGTAAATGCCTCTTCAGCTTGAAATAGAGATGTCTGAAGCTGTTGCATTTCATCCTTGTGTCTCTGAACCGACATGTCATGCTCCGTCTCCATAGACTTTAACTTGCTGGCAACACCACTGCAGGTTGATTTCCACTCACTCTGAATACCCTCAACATCTCCTTGCAAGTCTACAAGCTGACTCTTCAGCTCCTTGAGTTCACTAATCTGATTTGAGCGATCTGACATGAGTCTTGAGTTCAATTTGTCAATTGCCTGCTGATGTAAAGCAGCTACATCATCACTCGCCTGCTTGATATGTTCAATATCCTTATTCTTTTGACATATCAATTCTTCATGTGAAGCATTGACATTCGCCAGTTCAGTCTCGTTCAAACTTGATAAGTTGCTAAGCTCTCGCTCATGATCGTGGGCCACTGTGACTTGTTGCTCTCTCATCATGTCAATGTTACTCTTGAGGGATTTGCATTCACTCTCCTTGGCTACCAACTTTTCATTTTGCTCGCCAAGCTTCAGTGTCAAGCCCTGAATATCAAGTGCACTCTGGTACCTCAACTTCGACATGACAGCATCTTGCTCTTCCATCTTGCCTTGGTAGTCTAATACTAGTAGCCGCTCTTTTGCTAAGGCCTTGGCCTCTTGATCCTTGATAGCATCTCGAAGACTTGCAATTTGGTTGTTGAGGATATCTTGCTCGTCCCTGTCAAACAGTAGGAGGCAGTCAAAAGATGAATAAAGTGAGTGAGTTATTACATAACATATTAATCAAGGACGGAAATAGCAAAGTACACTTACATTGACATGCAAGTGACACGGGCAATATCTTTTCTTGCCTGGGCCTTGACCGCTTCCATTGCTGACTCATATGATATTCTTTCTCCCTCCCTTGCCTCTTGCACATTGTGAGCATTCTCCTCCAAGAATTGTACTTTCTTTTCCAATATCTGTGTCGTAGTCTTCGACTCAACTGCCGATGCCTCGTAGTTATCCACAACAGACTGTAGATTGTCCACTCGATCTTGCAAGTCTCTTGAATTATTCTCCAACTTGGTTCTCTCATTGGAGTGTGTAGATATCATCGCTTGCTTCTCAACAGCAAACTCTGTAATTGAAGACACAGCAAGTTGAGCCAGCTCTTGTTCTTTCGATCTACTATGTTTCAAACCTGTTTCGAGGGACGCTATTGTTTGTTGAGCACAAGATTTATACTCGGATAGTGCTGACACCTCATTGGTGGCAACATTTAGTTGCTTCATGAGATTGGCGTTGGCATTTTCCACATTATCCAAATGCTTTGACTTTTCCAAGAGTTTGTCATCTCTATCCTTTAATTGAGAAGTACTAAGTTGACGTTCTTGTTCAAGTGTTTGGGATAGTGCAGACAAGTCAGCTTCAACTGAAGACTTTTGCTCATCAACCTTGTCACAAAGTTCTTTCAACTCCCGGTTCTTATTAATAGAAGCAGATATTGAATATGTGAAGTATGAGTACCAGCTACACACTTTACAAACAAAACCTCACCTCCAATTCAATCCTCTTTATCTGTTCATGCCTTTTATCTAGTGTATCATTGGCATTCCACAGATCATTAGAAAGCTCAATATTTTGAGTTTGCAACTCGGTAATTGTTGTTTGATTGGAAGCTGACACTGAGTCGAGAGATTCTTGCAATCGTACTACATCCTTATGTAATTTCTCTTCATTCAACACATGTGCATCAAGTGTTGCTTTCGTTTCTTCCACTTGTTGTTTCGATCTCTCCAACTCTTCTTGAAGAGAGGATATCTCGTGGCCTAACCTACCAGTAATCTTCGTCTTTACAGCTTCAACTTGTTCATTGTGTTTGGCAGCTTGAGTTGATAATGCCTTTTCATGTTCAAGTCGGGCTAGGGATACAGCGTTGGAGACAGCTAAACTTTGCTGTTTCTCAGCTTCTGTGTTGCATCGTTGAATCTCACGTACATGTCGAGTCCTGAGCAATTCAATCTCTTCACTGTGGCTTGCGTTAATCTCCTGTTTGATTATATCAACATTACTTTTGTGTTCCTCTGCGAGCTCGTTTCGAAGGCACACAATATTAAGTTCATGTTGTCGCGACTGTTGTTCAAGACTCTGTGAAAGTTCTCTGACAGTTTGGTTGTGTGATGTCTGCTGCTCATCTTTCTCACGTTGGAGCTGCTCTATTGCATGCTGTTTGTCCTCTAAACTTAACTGCGATTCATTTTCAACAGACTTTAATTGGTTATCAAGATCTATTAGGGTCGCATCTTTGGAGTTTATTTGATCTTGAAGATCATTCACTTTACTCTCAGCCTCTGTTTTAACTTCTACAATCTCATTCCTAATATTAGCTATTTCATTAGAGTGAGAATCAACCATCTTCTGCTTCTCCACTTCATGTTTCTGCTTTTCTGCGGCATTTCGTTCATTTAATGTATTCAATTGAACAATTACTTTAGTTAGCTGTGCTACCTTTTTGCATAGGTGGTAGTGCGAGTCTTTCACAGGAGGCGGAGACGACGTGACTCCTTCACTCATCTTTGGAGACATTGCAATCGCTTGCTAAATATCTCTTCCATTTAATGACGCCAACGAAAACTGCTACCAAAACAGATAACCAATGACGCCGCATGTTTGCTACATTTTTTACTTTGCTTGGTATTTTTTTTTGTATGTAAATGTATGTAGAAAAATGATACATAAAAAATTGATACTTGATATAAGGCACTACCGCCCTATCACTTATCAATATAGCTCAGTTGTTGAAGGTTATACGGTGCAAGATTTTCGACTACGCCTCGACCATGTATGTTAGGGTTTACGCCTCCCGATGTATGTTAATGTTCACTATCCCTCACCATGCATAACCTTCACTATCTTCTACCATTATCACTACTACTTTTATGAATTTGACCTCGAGGAACTAACTCCAACTTGGGCTTTAAACGTTGATAAGTAGCATCCCATGGCTTGGGTGGTTCCCAAAGACCCGTATTTGGATTCTTCCATGCCTGTACTAACTTCTTTTGACCAGTCTTTGATTTCCAATTACTACCCTCATCTTTATCTACTGTTGGTATTATCATATTAATGAATGCTACACTTGCCAAACCAATCATACTACCAATGAATACATTTCGCGGTAAAGTTGCCCCGAATGATCCACTACCAGCTTTATGATTTGCACGAGATGCAGCTTGTGCTTTCCTTCGTAATTCTCGTATACCATCATGACTGATTTCAAAATCATACCTTTTGCGATCTTTCTGATTACTTAGTACCGAATATGCATTTGATATACGTTTGAACTTTTCAGCATTTGATGTTTGTTGTTGTTTTGTATTACTGCTTGATGATGATGCAACATCTGGATGTGTTTGCATGCACACTTAAAATAAAGTATAGAGCAAATATAGATGAATGTTAGTATAGAACTTTCATGTAGTCAACAATAAGTAAAGAGGCACATGTAATTACTTACATTTCCGATATGCAGCCTAAAGAGTGTGGTTCCGCATTATAGGAAATATTGCATGTAAATTTAGTTTGTTGCTAACAATGCAGTACATAACAGCATACATATGATCGGCATGTAATTATTGTAAATATCATCATAAATCATGCACACACAAAAACATACCTTTATCTCATCATGAGTGGCAAAGCGAGATACTCCCAATATATCATAATGAGTAGTTTCCATTATATTGCAATTGAACTTCTTCAGTAGGTAAACTGATCAGTATATCAAACAATTAAAAGCCAATTTGGAGTACTATTGATGCACCAAGAGAGATACACAAAAGTTATGATATTGTAGCTCAATAACGCCAAATATGAAAGCTCAACTTAGACGACTGATATATAGAGTATTTCTCTACACACAGTATAGTGTTGTTTGATATAAAAACCGATGCGATACAAAGATACGATATGTGTTAGCCTGCGCTTACGTAACTGAGTAAGTCAAGGGATAAATTTCTTTGGTACATACTCATAAAAGAATATGTCTAGAGTTACCGAGGGAGATAAGTTTTATTTTACAACCTATCAAATATGATATCAACTATCAACTATAATGTATCAACAGATATAACATATCATAAGTAGAAGGCATATGTTATTAGAGAATGAGCGGTGATGCTTCTTTAGTTGCATGCTTCTTTAGTTGCAAGTAAAGGTTTATTGGTCTAGAAAGAGTGGATACGGCAGCGAGATGAAGAAATTTATAGGAGCAATTAATGGAGAACCATCAAGTAATGTAATCACTCACTCAAAGTATGTCAACTCAAGTTTAAAGGGCATCAAGTATGTTATCTTTCCAGGTAAATCTGCATTTGTATTGTTTTGTCTTTTCAAGCTGTATACACTAACAGAAGTTTCAATCATCTCTCTTCATCCAGAGAATAAGTTTGCACAAATTTGGGATTTCATAATCATACTAGCAATTTGGTATTATGCCTTTTACATTCCATTTCACTTTGGTATTAGCGGTGGATATTACACAGTTTACTACACATGGTTTCTCGTTGTCAATATGATAGTGAACTTTACATTCATTTTAGATACATTCCTGGCTTTCTTTCGGTAAGCATATGGTTTGAGTGTATTGATTTATGTATGATTGAGAGTTACTATGTTTGATTTGGTGATATGAATCTAATAATCTATGTCACAATATATGACAGTGCATATCGCGATAAGAATGGCAAGCTTGTATACTCTTTAAAGTCAATAAGAAGAGAGTACATTAGAAGTGGTTGGTTCTTCATCAACTGTTTAGCCTCATTACCGGCATCGGTAAGCATGATATACTATACACTAATTATAAATACAATCTTATAATGCTCACAATCATACACACTGTCACATCATCTTTAGAGCTGGTTGTATGCCGAAGCAAGACAATCAATGGAAGCAGGAGATGCAATGCCTTTAGAGGACCCAAACTTGAGATTATATTTCATGTTTGAACTCTTCAAGCTTCTCCGCATGTTAAGACTAAAGAAGATAATGATATCATCCGAAGTGATGCGTCGATTTTGGGAGCATATTAATGTTGAGTTAGCTCCCACGGTCAAGTTTGTGATAATGATCCGTCGCTGGCACATTGGATTGCTTGTATCTGGGGATTGATAGCATATCTTGAGGCAGGAACGTTTGGAGACGGATTAGGGACATCAATTAATTGGATATCGAACTGGTATGATAGTTCATATGTAGAGGGTGGACTAAATCCGATAGGATGGAACAATCCTATACCTCGTTACTTCCTCTGTCTTGGAGCATACAATCTATCACATCAATTGGTTATGGAAACATTGCTCCAGTGACAACTGCCGAATATGGCTTAGCCAATGGACTTATGTTGGTCTGCGGTGTATTCTGGGCATACATCATTGGCGCACTGGTTGATGTAGTACGATCAGCTGGATCTATTAATGCAGCATATGTTGAAAGGATGCACGAAGCTAATGAGATGATGACAGACTTCACATGCAAGGAACTCCCTCAAGCAGTAACAGGGACAGGAAAGTCCGCGTTTGTGCTTCCACACAAATGTGTGTGGTTAACATGAAGTATCTGTGACTTGGCTACTCTTTTGGTCATCACCGCCTTGGTTTGATTGCCATTACAAACCACATGTTCTAACAAAAGTTAATCACTTATCTCTTTTCATCCATCATCATCATCATCATCATCATCTTTCAGTCTACAAAGACTCGACCAAGAGAGTTCGAAGATTTATTACACATCAACGAGACAGGGCAACCAAAAAGTGGCTCGATCCGAACAACCAGAGTACACTAACAGAATCTTATCCAACGCTCAGTATCTTGAGCCCGGAACTACAAAGAGTGTGCGCATTGCATTTGACACATTCATTACTTGAAACTATACCCTATCTATCAACAAAGTATCTTTCACCAGAGGAGCAAGCAAAGGTTGCAATGGAGTGTATTTCACTTGAGTTTACTGCCGGAGAAAAGTTTAGAGAACATTCTGAACTCGGTCGAGGCGTACTCATCTTTCGACAGGGATTCGGCGTGTCCAGTCGGAATTCTAAAAGGAAAAGCGTTACCCTGAGAAGAGATCTGAGAGATAAACCTATTGACGTTGACGATATACTGGTAGACGATGATTACCAAAGGGAACACCAATTGGTTTATCATTTTGTGGGATATACTAAAGTATTATTTGTACCCCGATCAGCTATTATGGATGTCTTTGCTAACAATGAAAGAGTATGGAAAGAATGTGCTAGATGGAGATATTTCATGGCCATGTTTGTTCTCTACTCATTAAAAGAATCCGAGAAATCTGTAGAGGATTGCATTTAGAATTAATTGATAGCAGCAAACATTAACTGTTTAGCTTTTCAGCCTCTGAATTCATAGAATCTTCCATTGTATCACTATCTAATTTCATATCTGCCATTAAATCTTCAAACTTTTCTACCTGTGCTAAGTATTCATTGTGCTCGTTTATCTTCTTATTCTTACGTTCTCCCAATACATGTTTGATTGCGCCCATAGACTTTTGTACTTTGCGTCGTCTATCCGGTTGTAACATATCATACCCATGACGACGTGCTAGATTTGTCTCTGTTAGTAGCATGTTCTTTTCTTTATATAAAACATACCTGTGTGTAAAAGAGGCAATGCTGAGTGTCTGCAAACCCTAAATAACCAATATCTAAAATTAACTAATGCCCAATCACGAATACACCCCACAATAACTAACTATATATACACATACACACACACACACACACGCAACTTACCACAATTTATGCAAATCTTCATAACTCTTGCGTCGTAACTCCTTCACACTCCATGATCTACCAACTCGTTCTGTCTGTCTTTTCTCCGTGGGTACCAAATCACGAAATTGATCTAATGTACTAGTGCTGCCCTCCTTTCCTATTTTAGCTATTAGGTCGAGGTTGGGTTTATAACGCCATGTCTTTGCTCTATTCTGTTTCATCCACTTTTGTATCATTTCACTCTTGTCGTCATTGGTATCATTTTCATCTGATGATTGCAATGGAGTTGTGGTGGAAAATTGATGCACATGATGTGTTGATGATATTGTTGTAGAAGGTACTGACGGTAATACCGCTGGAAAAAATCTAAACCCACAACTATTATAACCAACAACAGCACGTCTAGACGCTAACGAGAGAGCACGGCAAAGCATGGTAGACGATTGAAAGAGGCGCCGCGCAGCGAGTAAGTACTAGTATTTATTGTGTTATATAACTGAAAGATTCTAACCTAAAATGGTTAGGTTAGAATCTTTTTGGAAACTAACACAACAATCAATAACAAACAACATACTCCCCTACAATAATACAACAACTTCTCCTATTCCTATTCCCATGTCAAGCTATACCCCACGTCCACCGCTGATACCTTGGTCTGCTGATACATGGTCAAAACGTTGGGCATCTCAAGGACGCCGTAAGTCTCTTTGTGTAACTTTGTGTCCAAATATAAATTTCACTCTCATAATATTTGTCTTCATTCAACACTACTTAAACACCACACACACAGTTGGAACAACTATTCCTCGTACTCCATTCTTACTGCTCAAGGCACCAGTTAGTACATTATATGAAGAGAAGTTTGGTGGCGATCGGAATATGTTTACTGGTAAGAGTTTTTGTACTATACCGTATGCATAATAACAATATTATGACGCTTATTTTTTTGCTTATGTAACATGTTACCATGCCATGAAATATAATATGTAGTGGGTATGTATTGTGGCAGAGTGATGGCAAGAAGTATCCGAGTTGGTTTAGTTATTGATGCTACTGCTTTGGATATAGAAGAGTTTGAACCACTACCATCTACAACTAATAAGACCACTAAGTTTGATAAAAGGATAAGATATTTTCACAATTCAAGTGAATGGGATGAGTATGATGTTGAGTATCATCGATTATCTCCTCCAAAAGATGTTGATAGTAATGAACCTTTGACACCACAAATACTACCAGAGTTTTACAAAACTGTGTCAAACTTTCTCCAGAAGTCAAGGTCGAGTGATGCATTTAACAATACAATGACACATATTGCAATCTATGACTCTCGTGGAGGACTTGGTGCAGCTGCTTATCTGGCAGCAGCATACATGTGTCACTCATTGAAAGCACCAGTGCATGCTGCAATTGAAGCACTCAAAGAAGGAACACCTGCTCAGTCAGGAGATGATGCCGGTATAAAGTTTGGTCTATGTGATTTGAGATTGATCAAAGATTTACAAACACGGTTTAAAGGAAGAAAGGAGATTGTGTTTGATGGAGGTACTCCTAGTTGGTGGTTTGCAATGGAGGAAGAAGATGAGGATACAAATGATAAAGATGATAATGATTCAAAGCGGAAAAGGAAAAGAGAGGAATCTATTGTCATTCCGCCATGTGAATCTTCGAATGAAGATGACACAAAACGTTCACGATCCGATGACAACGAGACTTCTTTATATCCCAATCTACCAAACGAAGTATTGCAACCAGTACCAAAAGACAGTGGAAAGTATAATCGAGCCATATCAGTCCTAACACAAATGACAACACCGCCAACATCCTCTTCCTCAGATCAAAAACCCATGTCAATACTACCATTGAAATTAGAAGTAGATATCTCTTCTGACAATACCGACTCTAAAGATATTTTACCATCAATTAAAGGCAACCCAGAAAAGTACAAGGTAACATGGCTCTCGACAAAAGGACGAAGAGGTCTTTTACTTATACTCACAGAAGCTGTGTTCTTCATTGAGCAATCTACAACATCAATATCGATATCAATTGTGACCAACATGAAGTTCCCATCACCTAAAGACTTATCCAAGCCACAACATCGCACTTTACTTGAAGTCGTTTTAGTAGAAGACATTGAAAAGAATAAATCTACTTATAGATTCTATGTACAAGATATACTCTGCATTGAAGGAGGGATGGTATATCATAAGCCGTTGGATCAAAGATTAAGATACTTGAATGACGGAGTACTGATGCCAAGGAAGAAAGATGAGACGATACAACAGCATAGTGAACAAACTAATGTGTATACCAGGGAGCACATTAAAATACGTGCAAAGGAATACTTTCCAATGAAAAAGTTAGGCTTCGTCATGAAGGACGTTTGCTCAGGAGTTGGTCATGATGCTGAGGGTATAAGGGTGGTGCCAGTGGGAGAATATGGAATAGGGAGTAAAAGTAATGATGACAAAACGAAAGCACTAGTTTGGAGAAAGGGTTGCGATATTGACGGCGAGAAGTTGAAGTCATTACTTCTGGCTACCAAGTGAGACTGAAGACTGGGCTGTCATACTACTTGTCATAACTAAATATGATATTTACAATAGACATCTAGATCAGTAATAATCTTCTCTGTCACTTCTCCTTGACGACCTGCTACTCTTTTTCTTGCTTCGAGCTTCCGATCGAGTTGCATAGCTAGGTTCCTCAGTAAGGAAAGATGCATCGCCCTCATCGTAGTAATCGCGGCCTCTTCTACTAGGTGGTGCTTCATACTCTTCAGTCCTATAACTCTCATTCTCATCAAGTACAGAGTGAATACCACCACGGTTTTCATCGTTATAGTATGATCTTTTTGGCTTTGTTTGACGAGATGCAGATTTCAGCGAAGCAGGATAATCGACACTATACTCTTCATCGATTGTCGCCTCACCATCAACGTACATTGTCGGTTCGCGTTTTGGCCTAATAGGTGCACTGTTATCCTCTTCATAGTATCTTCTTCTTCCAGTTCTACTTGCACTGTCTCTACTTCTATGACTGCTCCTGCTTGAACCATCAGTCAACCTGAGAGCATCTGGATCTGGTTTATCATATTGGTCAGGTAAGTAAAATGTAGGATCCTTGGCAATCCTTTGATTGTTGTTTATGGTAGATTCGTCAGTTCTTCGGGATCCTCGAGAGCCATACCGTGAGACAACATCAAATTGACTTTGATTATCATCAAAGTATATGCGACTTTGAATATCGTTTTCGTGATTATATCGGAAGCAATTAGTAACGCCAAAGCAAACAACTGCAATCCAATACCCAGCACAACCAAGTACGATTAATGCAATAATGACAATCAGACCAATTGCCCAGCTTGCTAATCCTTCTCCACTATTACTATTAGTATTGTCATATGTCTGACTTGGCATTTGTGACATTGGTCGAGCTCCTGAACCACCATTATTTACATCCTTGACGCATAAATCATACTTACCATTCTTCACAGTACACCAATTCAAATTCAAATTGGCACCAAAGTATTTAGTATCGGCGAATGTTTGTATCTGTTCTAATACCTCTTCATAGGAATCTCGTATCTCTTGTATGACGAGTGGACCAAACTTCTTATCATAATCTCGAACAACGTATACATTAAAGTAGAGTGTTATATCCTGTTCTAGTCTCCTTCTACTTTGATATTGTTTTGTTATATCCTTGACTATATCATTTACAATCATACCAATACTACTACTAGTAGTACGCAACAATCCTCGTTGTCGTTGTTGCAATATCTTCTGTTCAACATTACTAACCTTCATCCCACTAATACGATCACTCAATCGTAACAATATCCGTTTTAACACTGTACCCATTTCTTCATGTAATTCATCCATTTCTCTATTATTAAGATCAGAGGGTAAGCCCATTACATCAAATTTAATTGGTATTACTTCATACTCTGATTCATTTGGTATTGAGATTGTTGGATGTTTTGTTGGCGATGAAGTTTGATCCACTGCACAAATTGTTGAGTATGGAAAGTTTTTATTACAACAGATTCGTTCGGTGTTGAAGATTGTCCAGTATCCATCTGGTACCTAAGTATTGTTTGAGGAAGTAATGATTAGATGAGTAAGAGTGTACACATCATATGTCAATCACACACAGACTCAAAACATACCTTAGGACCAGTAGTACAACTTTCACTATCACCACCTAAACTCCACCAAGGACAATTAATACCTTTAGTACAATCCTTCCATGGATTAGTACAACCACTTGCAACAAAACAATTGCCATTCTGATCAGGACAGAATGGTGGTATACATTCACATACACATTTGGCCTGATTGAACATACCGTTCGTGCATCCGTTAGAGGGTATTTCACAGTTGAATTGGGTTGATCTTTCTATTATTGATGATGCATTAGTTGTTGGTATGTTGTTAAATATGAAGATGGTAGTGATTTGGAGTTGGAGTAAGAGAGGTATCATTTTCTCTATTGCAATGTGCAAAGCCCGAAAAATGGGTCAATTGCAATTCAAGAAAAAAATAAACAGTATCTGTATATATATATATATACACTGTCAACAGATATTAAAGATATAAGACGCCTCTTATCATAGGTACTCTCCACAAAACGCACAAGTGGGGGCTGATGTACCGGTGACAAACTCTACAGCCCTTCATGCAAAATGACTCGAATTGCAAATTGTAATTTGCAACGAGTGATATTTGTATTATCTACTATATTGCTTTATTAGATTGATATGGTCGCTGTTTGATATGGTATAGTCTTCTATAGATTGTACTCAACCCTGATATTGATCTGTGGTTGAAACGTAGCGTTTTCTACTGCAAACATTAAACCTCATAAACAAAGAGATTAAGTAATACAAACCATGAAGTCTATCACCCTACTACTATTATTATCCATCCTCTTATCAACACTCACAATATCACAATCACAACAACAACAATTATGTCCAATACCAACCACCGGTTGTCCATTTGGTATGTATAATCAAGACCTCTGTAAATGTGAATGTATACCACCCTACTGTCTCGACGTAGTCACAGGTAATTGTATAAGAATACCAAATCAAGTATGTAATATCAATCCATGGATAAATTGCATTAAAGGTACTAATTGTCCATGGTATAAACATACGAGTGAAACATGTACTACAAGTAACACAATACCACCAAATGTTAGGGATATATACAATACTAAAGAGTAAGTTATTGATATATGTTCATATGATATGTTCGAAATGACCCACATATGTTTCTGACACATATCCATTCCTTCTATAAGAATTTGTTGTAATTTTAACTATCCATATTCAGACTCATGCGCTGGACGAAGTAGTTTTAGTATCAATGCAGGTCAACCAACGAAACATCCAACAATATCACGTCCCGAAGAGAGTGACTATGAAGTAATACCGATTAAGTTCGATGTATTGGGATTACCAAATGGTATACGTGTACGTGAAGTGAAGGATGAAATGACTACAGTATTAAAACGAGTATTGTTGAGATTAAGTGATGATAATGAAGGGAGTATGGAGGAGTTGATTATTAGTGATGTTGAAGAGAAGGTAATGCCTGTCGATATTAATGATGCTAGTAGTACTTCATCATTGCGCAGTGCAACATCAATAACACTCTACTACAACGTATACCTCGTCCGTAATGACAATTACAAATTCGGACCAATAATAATTAATGAAATACGTAACAGATATAATGAAATATTAGATCAGATACAATCATTCGCTGACACAAAATACTTTGGTGGGAATTTAAAAATGAATTGGTGTACTGTTAAGAATGGTAAGTATGATTTATGTGTTTTGGCACCGAATGTGTTTGATCCGTCTTCGGTTGATAGTGAAGATGGAAGTGCATCATCGATGAAGGGAGGTAGTAGTTCTGGACTTGCAGGTTGGTCAATTGCACTGATTGTTATTATAATCTTATTGATTGTTGGATGTGGTATATATTGGATAGGCGTTGTATGCTACGGAATTCCAAATTGTCTCAAGTATGATTATTATCAGAGTAAAGATGATATCTACTTTGATAGTAGAAGTAGAGCAACTGAATATACTAATCGTCAGTCAAGAAGAAGAAAAGACAATGAAAGGAAGGATAAGATACTCATGCTAACTAATGGATATGATGATAGACGATCACAGCGACCCCTTGCTCTAACAAACGGAGGTGACGATAGACGATCACAACGCCCTCTTGCTCTAACAAATGGTGACGAGGGTAGAAGATCTCGTCCTCTTGCCCTTACAAACGGTGAAGATAGAGGTATAAGCAACAGTGGAAGAAGTCACAGAAACAAGTCTTCTTCTAAACCACTTGCCTTGACCGCTGGTCCACATTATCAAAGTTCAAGAACAATGAATACACGTGGTACATCATCATCAAAGAAGAGTAGTGTAAAGCGGATTAAGCCAGCTCGAGATCCAAGTTTATATATACCTGGGCAGGAAGACAAGCCTGATCCTGAGGGTTCAATAGCTGATGAAATCCTAATGTTGACCAATTCTGCTGTAAGTAGAAACGGTAGTAATCGAAGATATTACGACGATTACGACGATGCACCGCCACTAAAACGTAAGGAGCCAACAATGTACATTGACGGTGAGGCAACCATAGAGGAGGATGATCCCAAACCACTAAAGTCTGCAATGAAAAAGAAGAATGACAGAACACAACAGCAAATTGTACTCGCTGAATCTTCATTTATTAACAATGAGGAAAACAAGAGATATCCAGATTACATGGCTTCATTTAAAACTGAAGATTATGATATGCCACCTCAAGAAGAAGAGGTTGACGATGACGATGACGATGAGGAAGGATATTATATTGATGCGATTAGTCAAGGAGAGCCCAGTTTTCTTACTGAGGAACCTAGTTATGCTACTCAATCCAAAGCTCAATCTCGCGTCCAAAGTGAATACAGCAGAAAGAAGAAGAAGTCCAGTAGACGATAGAAACTGGATAGAGAATACTCTTATTAGTGGTACCTTATCATGAGTCAGCAGCGTTAGAAAGAAATGAGAATTATGCTACTCAACAAAGCTCGAAGCTGGCGGTAATCATCGATTTCGATTTGCATATGCGCGTTGATGACCAGCCAATTCAAGACAATTTTGTTTATGATCTCGTTTCCAATCGGCTGCTTGACATTCTGTTGAACAATAATCTCTTGATCTGCAGCCTCCACACAACAACAATTGATCACGCTCTTTTACTTCACTGCAGTATGAACAGTGAAGAGATTTTGGAATAGTTTGCCTTGCTTGTCTGTACATGTCCTTTAAGCAAGAGCATGATATTCTACGAGATAGAAACTTGAGAACATCTCTTTTACCGCTGGCCTTTGGATTAGTACTGAGGTTCATGAACTTCGAAGATATTGGTGGATGGTAAAGGATAGTAACGATATCATCATCTGTAATGAGATTGTGACTTTCTAGTGCGATAATGGTCTTAGAAATCCAAGTTGCCTGTGACAATGAGTTGGATCCATAATAATACTCATTCAACATCTGGTTCGTGGCCATGCTAGTCAAGATACACACTGTTTCATTCCGAAGAGTTTCCTCCTTCCATACCTCCGGCATAGTTGTGAGTAAAGTCTGTAAATTCTCCGAAAAGCTGATGTCATTCATCACTCCTTTGATATAAGTTTCAATAAACTTATACACTGGATGATATATGCTGGGTATGTTGGAATTACAGCCATGATTACACTGAATCTTTGGGTGCTCTATACCCCAAAGGCTCCATTCTTTAGGGGTAGGAGAGGAGACGAAGGTAAGAAGGATTTATTGCAAGGCACGATGGTCAAATTAAAGCTAATCTTACCTTGCCAAGATTGTACTCTGCTCGATATTCTTGCTTCTGCCTTCTTTGCTTTCCTCTCCTTCGCCTTGTTCCGTTTCCTAGAAGGCATATTAACGGAATGTAATCGAATATACAACTGTTTATGATACAATTCAAGGCACAATTCAAGGCAAAGAAAGAACCGTTACAATATTTGTCTACACCGAAATGACATGTCTTAATGTTCTGCCTTTGTGAATGCAGTTCGATGAGCTCTGACCGTGATATACTCACGATCTACAAGAGGCAATGATGGTTATTAATGTTCTGTCTTTGTGATATGCAGTTCGATAAGCTCCGACGTATATCGCTCTACGATGATTGTTATTAAAAAGCAGATCCAACATGTTATTTCGACAGTGATGATGATATGGAGTGTTGCTGTACCTACATACATAGCTAAAAATATTTTTCAATTCTCGCTCACTCGCCAACACAAACAACACACTCCATTCGACTTCAATCTATCATGACCAATAACGACAATGACGACAATGCCGCTGCCGCAGCTAAGGAGATTAGGAAACAACTACGCCGTGATCGTATATCAAGTAGATTAAATGACAATGACAACTCGTCAAACAAGTTGGACAAAGCCAATTCTCCTACCTCTCAATTAACAAACACTGACGAACAAATATCTACATCATTTCAATGCCTAAACAACATCAAAACAAAGAGTTCACAGCTAGTAACGGATGGTCGAGTCAAAGTTGATCAATGTGAGGCCAAGAGAAGAGATGCAGAGGCAGAAGACAATGCTAAACGAGATCATCTCCTACAACAACACGTAGGTAGCGACCGCTCTAACCCTACTCAACAACAAGACGATGATAAAGTTTCTTCAGGTTGGGAACAATGCTTGGCAGCAACCAATGTTCAAGATCTATCCAAGTTGCTCAAACGACAGCAACAAGTCTGTGAGGCAGCGTTAACCAAGCTAGATGATATTGGTAAACAACTCGGATCGGAACTATGCGAGAAGGATCACGAATATGTCACCGCCTTGAAACGCAATCGACAAGAAGTGGAACAACTGCAACAGTGCATTACAAATGAACATCAACTACTAAAAGAGGCCTTGGAAAAAGAGTTACAGCTCATTGAACAATCGTTGAATGCTGATAGACAGCACGTCTTGGATACGAACAAGGCCGAGTTGGAAGCACTCATTTCTCAACGCAAAGAGGTAGAGACATCAAGCTTGGAACGTCAGCGACAAATCATACAAAAAAATCGACATGAAATCAAACAAGCTGAGACAAAGGGTGAACGTGAGCGAGAAGAGCTCAAGAAACAACTCGAGGCAGAAGTGAGGAGACTTGAAATCGAGTTGGAGGATACACGAGCACGTCAACAGTTTGATACCGACAAGTTGGAATACAATGTACGAGTATTGACAGAGAAAGCAACCAATAACGACGAGGCTGCCAAACAGAAACGACGAATCATGAAGGGCAAGGAAGAGCTTAGTCGTCAAATCGAGCTCAAGAATAGTAACAAGATTAAGGGCACGAAGCAAAATGAAGCACTCGAGGCCGACTGTGAGAGGATTGAGAAGCAGGCAAGTGGTCTGCGAGACAAGTTTGAACGATTCAAGGTATCAGATGATGAAAAGTACAAGGCCGTCCTTGGCATGCACCGAGAAGACTTGCAAAAGCTACAGAGTGATTTAGATCAGTCGACTGATTATATATTTGGTGGCAATGGTGCCATTGGTGGATCTCAGACTAATGCAAGTTTTACCTCTGATGTGACTTGGCATGGCGGTGGAAGTACTATTGTTGCTGCTGCTTCCAAATCAAGTAATAACAAGACGACTGAATACAAGACTACGTGTGATGAGTTTGGTCTCAGATTGGAGAACAATAATCATCACAACTTTGGTAGGAGGTGAGTATTATAAATCATGTGTATGATGTATATACATGTCTCATCACGTGTATATCCCTCATATCAATAATCAATCTCCTAAGTGACGAATGGAATCAAGCCGAGAAACTAATGTCCAAATACAAGAGTATACTCACACGACGCGAGGATCTCAAGTCGGAAGTGGCAATGATGGAAGAGAAGAATATGAAGCTTGAACAAGAGCTTAAATCAAAGTTGAAGGAAAAGATTAATGAAGACCTTGCCTTTCCGCCAACCAAAATTCTATCAGTAGGAGGAGGAGACAAAGATGAGACAAAGAAATAACTCTAACAACAAACATAGTTTGCACTTAGTACTGTGTAGACCAACTAATATAGCATAGATTATACACACAACTCATCTATCAGTTCTGCTTGCACTCTGGATTCTCTCCATCGCCTGGCTGGGGAGTAGGGAACGGATTGTCACCTGAATTAGGGTTGAATGTAAACGGCTGTGCTCCCGTTCCTTCCTCTTGCAACATCATCTCTTCTAATTCATCATCATCGTAATCTTCCATCATCGCCTCGCCCGTAAACCAAAGGATCGCCTTTGGTATCAAGTGATTTTTAATGGCCTGTGCAATGTCGTAGTCGTGATCAAACGCTTCCTCGACTGCATCAGCCTCATCTTCGTCGAGATTGACAGCAGGCATACTTGGAGGAGTGAACCAGTGGAAGAGACTATCAGTCCTTTCTTTTTTGGTAACAGTTCTAATCTGCCCAGCATTTTGACCTGTCTTCTTTCTCTGCTTCTTTGTTACCTCTCTATATGTAAGTGGATTCCCTGGCTTCCAATTGATCGTTGTGCCCGTAACATTTTTGAGTATTGGTTCATCCTCTATCAATAGATTGGGTACCTCGTATCGTTTGGTTAGTGTTGTGTTTGTAAAGAATTTGTTCGGGGAGAAGTGAAAGTGTAATTCAAAGCCTGAGGATGTGATGATGATGAGAAATGACATGATATGTGAGCAAGATGCACAAAAGGTATGTAATATATTCTTTAACAGTACGCACCTGTTCCGTCTTCAAAGTTTGTGCACGTAATGTCAGTCAAATGATCAAGACAATCGACTTCAGCTTCTGTAATTAACTCAGCAATCACATCTAAATGCCCTAGTGCACAGGCCCAGAATTGCGGAATACCTTTTACAGCATTTGCTCCTGGTTGCTGTGGTATTTTCTGCTCATTTTCTTCATCTTCATTTACTTCCTCTACAACGCCTTCTTCTGCAATATCTACAAATCTCTCATCAACAACTCTGTTGGTAGATTTAGTAGTGTCAGCAGTACTGCCAATGGTATCATCAAATTCTCCATTGATCACACCTCTCCGTTCCTCAAACAATGGATCCATCTTTTTTGAGTATTTCAATTCCAAAGCTGCTCTTTCTAATCTATACTCTTCTAATATCTCATCCCTCTTATCATTCAATTTTTTGAGTTTATCAACGCGAGGTATGATACACGGAGGTAATAATGATAGGAATTCATTATCATATTCTGCAGCAGCAATGTCTGCATCATCCAATGCTAGATTGTTTGGTATGTTGAGTGGTAGCTGTTGTACTCCAGCCACTATATCTGATACATCTTCCTCATTGTCAGTTGTTGTATCTTGTGGTTTGTTATCTTCATTTGAGGTATCTTCTTCATTCACTGTTTCCGGAGAAATTTGATCATCATCAGCCGTAGTAGCTGCATTATCAGTGGTATTATCTGACATAGTTGTTGATATTAAAGGTGAGTTGGTGGCGCTATTAGATACTATTAGTGGTTGGCGGTCCAAAGATATTTTCCGTTTATTTTTTATTCTTATTACCTTCACTAAATCAATCACTCCACCTCATTACTCATTGTCCTCAACTTCTTTATTATTACTGGCCCTATTGATAAGTACACTGATCTTCAGTAGTCTATTGCAATCTTTAAATATATATCTTGATCCTTTGCCTGTTTTCTATTAGTATCGAGCTCAAACTACCATATTCAACAATCTAAAACTAATCATGATGAATATAATCATATCATATGTCCTCTTCTTCTGTATGGCGGCATTACTATCGTCAGTACAAGCCTTTGTTCCATCTTCCAATATTGCAAACACAATATCAATATCTACATCTACACCATTAAAAGCTGCATCTATCCCAACTGAATTATTTACTACACCAACCACTGACGTACTTATTAATAACGCCGCAACTGAATCGTCATCATCATTGGTATCGTTGGCAACATTAGACCCAACAACTATCCTATCAGATGTATTGGGTGGGTTAATTGGAGGTCCTGCTATCTTGTTAGTACCTATTATTGCAGCATTAAGTATTGCTGGAGTGATTGCTTTCTT
>Ga0214478_100263_pt1 | contig 30876 bp, 31 predicted proteins | sample M1_20Mar14CPVII9_2_FD_178001 | JGI IMG/M metagenome (GOLD analysis project Ga0214478, IMG submission 178001) | Marine eukaryotic communities from Monterey Bay, California, United States - M1_20Mar14CPVII9sort6BwellD7 | ecosystem: Environmental > Aquatic > Marine > Unclassified | place: USA... | reverse complement strand
CGCGGAAACCAGTCGTCGACGCAGCACCGCCGGTGCACTGCGCGACGTTCTCATACACCTTGCAGTCTTCGTAAGGGCCAGGACCGAAACCCTTGATCGACGCCACGATCAATTTCGGATTGATCTTCTGGATAGTTTCCCACGGAAAGCCCATGCGATCCAGCACGCCGGGACCGAAGTTCTCGACCAGCACGTCGCACTTCTTCATCAGCTCGGTGAGGACTTCCTTGCCCTTCGGGTTCTTGGTGTCTAGCGTGATCGAACGCTTGTTGTGGTTGAGCATCGTGAAGTAGAGGCTGTCCGCATTCGGGACGTCCATGAGCTGGCCGCGGGTGATGTCACCGACGCCGGGACGCTCCACCTTGATCACATCGGCGCCGAACCATGCCAACAACTGCGTGCATGTCGGTCCCGACTGAACGTGGGTGAAATCAAGGATGCGAACGCCCTTCAGCGCCTGTGTCATTATCTGTTACTCCGTATCAACCGACGCCTTCTGACGCCGAGTTCGAGGACTGAAATTGGTTGAGCGGAACCCAACGGTGTGGCCTTATTTCTTCTTCAGAACGCTTTGCGGATTGAGATTGCCGATGCGGCCGCTTTCGCTGCCCGCAGCGGGGTCGATCACCGCATTGATAAGCGTGGGCTTAGCTGAATCCATCGCCGCGTTGACAGCCCGCTTCAACTCATCGGGAGTCGTCGCATTGACGCCAACACCACCGAAAGCTTCCATCATCTTGTCGTAACGAGCGCCCTTTACGAAAACGGTCGGAGCCACGTCCGAGCCGCCCGACGGATTGACGTCTGTACCGCGATAGATGCCGTCGTTGTTGAAGATCACCACGCAGACCGGCAGTTTGTAGCGGCAGATCGTTTCCACTTCCATGCCAGAGAACCCGAATGCGCTGTCGCCTTCGATCGCGAGTACCGGCTTGCCGGTCTCAATGGCCGCAGCAATCGAATAACCCATGCCGATGCCCATGATGCCCCAGGTGCCGACGTCGATGCGCTTGCGCGGCTGATACATGTCGATGATGCCGCGCGCGAGATCGAGCGTGTTGGCGCCTTCATTGACAAGGATGGCGTCCGGACGCTCCTTGATGATGGTGCGCAGAACACCGAGCGCGCCGTGGTAATCCATCGGCGAATTGTTGTTCATCAGACGCGGCGCCATCTTGGCAACGTTGTCATCGCGCTTGGCCTGAACGGATTTGGTCCAATCCGCCGGCGGGGCAGTCCAGTTGCCGCCCATGCCTTGCAGAAGAGCGGTGACGCACGAACCGATGTCGCCGACCACAGGCGCCACGATCTCGACGTTCGAGTCCATTTCCTTCGGCTCGATGTCGATCTGGATGAACTTCTTCGGAGCGTCGCCCCATGACTTGCCCTTGCCGTGCGACAGCAGCCAGTTCAGCCGCGCGCCGATCAGCATGACGACATCCGAATCCTTCAACACCGTCGACCGCGCCGCACCGGCGCACTGCGGATGTGTATCCGGCAGCAGGCCCTTGGCCATGCTCATCGGCAGGAACGGAATGCCGCTTTTCTCAATCAGCGCGCGAATCGCGTCATCGGCCTGCGCGTACGATGCGCCCTTGCCGAGAATGATGAGCGGCTTCTTCGCCGACTTCAGCACGTCGAGCGCGCGCTTGACCGAATCCGGAGCCGGAATCTGTGCCGGGGCCGCGTCGATGACCTTCACCAGCGATTTTTTGCCGGCGTCCGCGTTCATCACCTGCCCGAACAACTTGGCCGGGAGATCGAGATAGACACCGCCCGGACGACCGGAGACCGCAGCGCGGATCGCGCGAGCAACACCGATACCAATATCCTGCGCATGCAGCACGCGGAACGCGGCCTTGCACAGCGGCTTCGCGATCGCGAGCTGGTCCATTTCCTCGTAGTCACCCTGCTGCAAGTCGACAATCTCGCGCTCCGATGAACCAGAGATCAGGATCATGGGAAAGCAATTGGTCGTGGCATGAGCGAGCGCCGTCAGGCCGTTGAGAAAGCCGGGCGCCGAAACAGTGAGACAAACACCAGGCTTCTTCGTCAGAAAGCCCGCGATCGAAGCGGCATAGCCGGCATTTTGTTCGTGACGAAACGACAGAACGCGAATGCCTTCGGCCTGCGCCATGCGGCCGAAATCCGTGATCGGAATACCCGGAACGCCATAAATCGTATTGAGACCATTCAGCTTGAGAGCGTCAATAATCAGATGAAAGCCATCCGTCAGCTCTTGCTCTGCATCGTTTGCAGCCGTCGTCTCTACCTTACTCGCCGTCGTCAGCATCGGTGGCCTCCCTAGTCTCTTCTTTTGATCGTTCGTCTACGTGAAGATTTCCTGTCCATGGGTTTCGACATAAGTCGCAAGCCCAAGCGTATGGTCGCGCGCGCGCTTTTCAGCGAGTTCGGTATCGCGCTCTTCGAGTGCTTCGATAATCGCGAGATGTTCAGGCAGCGACACCGCCGTACGATCGGTCCGGCCGATCGTGAGCTGACGGTAACCGCGCACGTGCAGAAGGATGTCGTTGGTCATATCCACCAGAACCGGGGACTCGCTCAGCGAAATCAGCGCCTGATGGAACGCGATGTTCGCCTTCGAGTACTCATTGATGTGATCCTGCGGCAGACGATCCTTGTTGAAGTCCTTGAAGAAGTTGCGCAGCGCCGAGATGTCCTTCTTGCGCGCGGTCGTGGTGATGAGACGTGCGGCCATGCTTTCGAGCGCGGCCCATGCACGAATCATGTCGACGATTTCAGCCTTCGTCTTGCGCACAACCACGATGCCACGGCGTGGAACCGTTTTGACGAAACCGTCCTGCTCCAGCATCGCGATCGCTTCGCGGATCGGTGTCCGGCTGACGCCGAGATGTTCCGAAAGCGCACGCTCATCGAGCATGACAGGGTCCGGGCTGGCGTAGATATCCATTTTGAGGATAGCTTCCTTAAGCGCGTCGTAAGCCTTGTTCTTAAAACTGGCTTCCGGCGCGATGCGCACGATCGCGATATCCTGCTCGTTCAGTGGAACCTTTGAGTTTTTCTGAGTAACCATGAATCATCTCCCTCTCTGGTTTGAGGGCTGTATACCACGGGAGCGTTGTTTATGTTCTTGGCATACCAGATGCCAACGTGTCAAGCAGCCGCCCTGCGCCACGAAAGCCCACCGAACGGGCTTGACAAACATGGTTCTTGGTATGCCAAATGCCAAATGTAGGCATTTTGCTCGCGCGCCTCTTGAAACGCGCTGGCCAACGTTAAAACGTGGTGCTCAAGCGCTCGGGGACGACCGTCCGACAACCCGTGCGCAATCCGATCTCAAGAAGTGGACGTGACAGGAGGAAGTAATGGCTCATTCGCAGGACGCAGCGCGAAAGATCGACGTTGGACAGCAGGCAAAGGCCGAAGTTCGGAAGATTCTCGACGCCGTCAAAGCAGACAAACGCACCAGCCTGACCGCACCGGAAGGCAAACTGGTTTGTGATGCTTACGGAATTCCGGTTCCGAAGGAAGGCGTTGCCAAGTCCGCCGCCGATGCCGCCAAGATCGCGACCGGCATGGGCTTTCCCGTAGTCATGAAGATCGTCTCCCCCGACATCCTCCACAAGACCGAGGCCGGCGGCGTGATCGTCGGCGTGAAAACCGCAGCTGACGCTGAAAAGGCCTATGAGACCATTCTCGCAAACGCGAAGAAGTACAAGGCCGACGCCAAGATCGAAGGCATCCAGGTTCAGCAGATGCTGCTGGGCGGCACGGAAGTCATCGTCGGAAGCATCACCGACGGCTCGTTCGGCAAGCTGGTAGCGTTCGGCCTCGGTGGCGTTCTCGTCGAAGTGCTGAAAGACGTCACCTTCCGCCTTGCCCCCGCGACCAACGCCGATGCGCTGTCCATGCTGGACGGTATCCAGGCCCACGAAATGCTGAACGGGGTACGCGGTGGCGATCCGGTGAATCGTGAGGCGCTCGCGGACATCATTGTCAATGTTTCGCAGCTTGTCAGCGATTTCCCTGAAATCGTCGAACTCGATCTCAACCCGGTGTTCGCGACCAAGAAGGACGCAATCGCTGCCGACGTTCGCATCGTCGTCGACTTCGATTACAAGCCGCGCCCCGCGCCTCGTTCGAACGAAGAAATCGTCACCGCGATGAACCGCATCATGATGCCGAAGGCGGTCGCCGTCATCGGCGCTTCGGCTGAGGCCGGCAAGATCGGTAACTCGGTGATGAAAAACCTCATCAACGGCGGCTACAAGGGTCAGATCTATCCGATCCATCCCAAGGCCGACGAAATCATGGGCATCAAGGCCTACAAGAGTGTCAAGGACGTCCCGGGCACGATCGACACCGCTGTGTTCGCGATTCCCGCGAAACTCGTTGCTGCAGCGCTCACCGAGTGCGGCGAGAAGAAAATCCCCGGCGCAGTCCTGATTCCGTCGGGCTTTGCCGAGGCAAACGAACCTGCGTTGCAGGAAGAAATCGTCGAGATCGGCAAGAAGTACAATGTGCGTCTGATGGGGCCGAACATCTATGGCTTCTACTATACGCCATCCAATCTCTGCGCGACCTTCTGTACGGCCTACGACGTCAAGGGCTCTGCGGCGCTGTCGTCACAGTCAGGCGGCATCGGCATGGCCATCATCGGCTTCTCCCGCTCCGCCAAGATGGGTGTGTCCGCCATTGTCGGCCTCGGCAACAAGTCGGATATCGATGAGGACGATCTGCTCGCCTTCTTCGAGCAGGACCCGAACACGACGATCATCGCGCAGCACTGCGAAGATCTGAAGGACGGCCGCGCCTTCGCGGAAGCCGCCAAGCGCGTCTCCAAGAAGAAGCCGGTTGTGGTCCTCAAGGCAGGCCGTACTTCGGCCGGCGCCAAGGCAGCCTCGTCCCATACCGGCGCGCTGGCTGGCAACGACAAGATCTATGAGGACGTGCTGAAACAGTCGGGTGTTATTCGCGCCCGTTCGCTGCGGCAGCTTCTGGAGTTCGCACGCGGCATTCCCGTGTTGCCGACTCCGAAGGGCGAGAACGTTCTCATCATTACCGGTGCGGGTGGCTCAGGCGTGCTGCTGTCCGACGCCGTAGTCGACAACGGTCTCTCGCTGATGGCGATGCCGCCGGATCTTGATACTGCCTTCCGCAAGTTCATCCCGCCGTTCGGTGCAGCGGGCAATCCTGTGGACATCACTGGCGGCGAACCGCCGATCACCTACGTCAATACCGTGAAGCTCGGCCTGTCGGATGATCGCATCCACTCCCTGATCCTCGGCTACTGGCACACCATCGTCACTCCGCCGATGGTCTTTGCCAGGAACATGGTCGAGGTGAAGAAAGAGATGGAAGCGAAGGGCATCAGCAAGCCGATGGTGGCTTCACTTGCCGGCGACGTCGAGGTCGAGGAAGCCGCCGAGTATCTCTACCAGAACGGTATCCCGGCCTATGCGTACTCCACTGAACTCCCTGTCGAAGTGCTTGGCGCGAAATACAAGTGGGCACGCGGCGCGGGCCTGCTGTAATCTAGACCGGGGGTGCCGCCCCAATGGGGCGGCACCCCTTTCTCTTTTCAGCACGAGCTTCACTTCTATCGACGGCCGTAGGTAGTAATGAAGAAAAGTGTGATCCGGCGAAGGCTAATCGAGCCGCGAAGCGGCGTTGAGGCGGAAACCGAAGGCAAGGACGGCGGCGTTCAGTCCGTCAACCGCGCTCTGACGCTGATCGAAACTCTTGCCGAGGACGATGAAGGCTACCGGCTCACCGATCTTGCCGTGCGTACCGGCCTGTCCACCTCTACGGTCCATCGCCTGCTGACAACCCTTGAGAAGCGCCGTTTCGTGCAGTTCGACCGAAGCGAGGCTAAGTGGCACATCGGCGCCCGCAGCTTCGCCGTTGGATCGACGTTCGCGCGGCGCCGGAACTTCGTCGCCCATGCGATGCCCTATCTGCGCAAGCTGCGCGATCTAACACGTGAAACCGCGAACCTTGCGGTTGTTGATGACGAAACCATCATTGTTCTGACCCGCATGGAGAGCCGCGAGATCATGCGCTCGCTCACAAAGGTGGGCGGCCGCGTGGCCATGGTGGCATCCGGCGTCGGCAAGGCAGTGCTGGCGACATATTCCGATGAAGACGTGAATGCGATCATTCACCGTCAGGGTATGCCGCGATTGACGGAGAAATCGATCGTCCGTCCGGGCGAACTGTTCAAGGCGCTGCAGATCGTCCGGCAGCGCGGCTTCGCCGTCGATGACGAGGAAGCCCGTATGGGGCTTCGGTGCATCGCTGCGGTGGTTTACAACGATTGCAGCGAGCCGCTAGCCGCGATTTCGGTCTCCGGGATGACATCCCGCATCACCGAGGAGCGCGTACCGATCATCGGCAATATCGTACGCGACGTTGCAGCCGAGCTGACCATCGCACTCGGAGGCGTGATGCCGGTTGTTCAAGGCAAGAGCTGAGCGCAGCGCAATTTTGCTTACATTCAGATTTTCACTTTTACTTCTCTCTAGTCGTTTGATCGCGCGAGAGAATTTCACATGTACGTCGCATCGCGGGAAACAAATTCAAGACCATTGAGACGACCCGCCGTCCTCGTGATGATCACATCGAACCTAACCATTCGAGGTGTGACATGGCGAAGATGCGGGCAATCGATGCAGCGGTGCGTATCCTTGAGAAGGAAGGCATCGTCTGCGCATTCGGCGTTCCGGGCGCCGCGATCAATCCACTTTACTCCGCTCTCAAGAAGCGCGGATCGATCAATCACATCCTGGCGCGCCATGTTGAGGGCGCATCTCACATGGCCGAGGGCTACACCCGCGCCAAGGCGGGGAACATCGGCGTCTGCATCGGCACCTCCGGCCCGGCCGGAACCGACATGATCACCGGGCTCTATTCGGCTATCGCCGATTCAATCCCGATCCTATGCATCACCGGGCAGGCGCCCCGTGCACGCATCTACAAAGAGGACTTCCAGGCCGTCGACATCGAGTCGATCGCAAAGCCCGTCACCAAATGGGCCGTTACGGTGCGCGAACCAGCGCTGGTGCCACGTGTCTTCAGTCAGGCGTTCCACATCATGCGCTCAGGCCGTCCCGGCCCGGTGCTGATCGACTTGCCGCTCGATGTCCAGCTCGCCGAGATCGAATTCGACGACGAGACCTACGAGCCCCTGCCGGTCTACAAACCCGCCGCAACGCGCAGGCAGGTCGAGAAGGCGCTCGATATGCTCAACGCCGCCGAACGCCCGCTGATCGTGGCCGGCGGCGGTGTCATCAATGCCGATGCGTCCGACCTTCTCGTGGCGTTCGCCGAGATCGTTAATGTTCCCGTGGTGCCGACGCTGATGGGCTGGGGCGCGATCCCGGATGATCATGTCCTGATGGCCGGAATGGTCGGCCTTCAAACCAGCCACCGCTACGGCAATGCGACCATGCTCGAGTCGGACTTTGTGCTCGGCATCGGTAACCGCTGGGCCAATCGCCACACCGGATCGGTCGAGACTTACACCAAGGGCCGCACCTTCGTGCATGTCGATATCGAGCCGACTCAGATCGGCCGCGTGTTCAATCCAGATTTCGGAATCGTTTCGGACGCAAAAGCCGCGCTCGAATTATTCGTCTCTATCGCGAAGGAATGGCGCAAAGCAGGCAAGCTGAAAGAGCGGCAGGCATGGCCCGCGGCGGTTCAGGACCGCAAACGCACCATGCTGCGCAAGAGCCACTTCGACAACGTGCCGATCAAGCCGCAGCGCGTTTACGAGGAGATGAGCAAGGCTTTCGGCCGTGATACCTGCTATGTCAGCGTAATCGGTCTGTCACAGATCGCCGGCGCGCAATTCCTCGGCGTTTATCGCCCGCGCAACTGGATCAATGCCGGTCAGGCCGGCCCGCTTGGCTGGACCCTGCCCGCCGCGCTCGGCGTACGCGCCGCCGATCCGACGCGCGAGATCGTTGCACTTTCCGGGGACTATGATTTTCAATTCCTGATCGAGGAACTGGCCGTTGGCGCGCAGTTCAAGCTGCCTTACATCCACGTCGTCGTGAACAACTCCTATCTCGGCTTGATCCGTCAGGCGCAGCGTGGCTTCGACATGGATTACCATGTCCAGCTTTCATTTGAGAACATCAATGCGCCGGAACTCGGAGTCTATGGCGTCGATCACGTTGCCGTAGCGGAAGGGCTTGGCTGCAAAGCGATCCGGGTCACGCATCCGGAAGACGCACAGGCCGCGTTCGCGACGGCGCGTCAGATGATGGCGGAATATCGCGTCCCGGTAGTGGTCGAATTCATTCTCGAACGGGTCACCAACATCGCGATGGGGACCGAGATCGACAATATTGTCGAATTCGAAGAAGTGCTCGACTTGCCGCTCGACGACACGCCGGCGAGCCCAGAGAAGACCTCCCGAGGCAAGCTGCTACCTGTCTGACCGCGCGACCAGCGTCACAAACAAGAAAGAGACATTCCTCGTGCCAAAATTCGCAGCCAATCTCACCATGCTCTTCAACGAACTGCCGTTTCTCGAGCGTTTCGCGGCAGCCAAGGCGGCTGGGTTCAGCGGCGTGGAGTATCTGTTTCCCTATGACTTTGAAAAGGCAGTGTTGGGCGAACAGTTGCAGCAACATGGACTTACTCAGGTGCTGCACAATTTGCCTGCGGGAAACTGGGGCGCCGGAGAACGCGGCATCGCAATTCTTTCCGATCGCACCGCCGAATTCCGCGACGGCGTCAAGCGCGCCATTGAATACGCGAAGGCGCTGGGCTGCCGGCAGGTGAACTGCCTCGCTGGGATAGCGCCGGCGGACGCCGATCCAGCAGAGTTGCACGCCGTTTTCGTAGAGAATCTCCGTTATGCCGCTACAGCGCTTGCAAAGCAGCAAATCAAGCTACTGATCGAGCCGATCAACACCCGCGATATCCCGGGCTTCTTCCTCAACGGGACGGAGCAGGCAATCCAGATCATTTCGGAAGTCGGCTCGGAGAATCTGTTTGTCCAGTACGACATCTATCACATGCAGATCATGGAGGGGGACCTCGCACCGACCATGAAGAAGCATCTGGATCGCATCGCGCATATCCAGCTGGCCGATAATCCCGGCCGGAACGAGCCGGGGACCGGCGAAATCAACTATCCCTTCCTCTTTCGCTATCTCGACGAGATCGGATATCGTGGCTGGATCGGCTGCGAATACAAGCCGAGGACCACCACCCTGGAAGGTCTTGGGTGGTACGAAGCGCATACGGTCGATGCGTAATCAAGAAGAACCAGGGAGATCAGAAAATGACCGATATCGGTTTCATCGGCCTCGGCATCATGGGGCGGCCGATGGCGGGCCACCTGCAGGCCGCCGGGCACCGCCTGTTTGTGCTGGAGAAGTCCGCCGCGTCGAAAGAACTCGTTGCCGCGGGCGCTATCGCCTGCAAGTCCGGCAAGGAGATCGCAGAGAGAGCGAGCGTCGTCATTATCATGGTGCCCGATACGCCTGACGTTGAGTCGGTTCTCTTCAACGCCAGCGGCGTCGCGGAAGGACTTTCGAAGGGTAAGGTCGTCGTCGACATGAGTTCGATTTCACCAATCGCGACAAAAGAATTCGCAAAGAAGGTCAACGCGAAGGGCGCGGACTATCTGGACGCGCCAGTCTCCGGCGGCGAAGTCGGCGCGAAGGCCGCATCGCTGACTATTATGGTGGGCGGACCACAAAGCGCATTCGACACGGTCAAGCCCCTGTTCGAGAGGATGGGCAAGAACGTCACCCTGATCGGCGGCAACGGCGACGGCCAAACCACCAAGGTCGCCAATCAGATCATCGTTGCGTTGACCATTGAGGCCGTCGCCGAAGGCCTGCTGTTTGCATCAAAGGCAGGCGCCGATCCGACACTGGTGAGACAGGCGCTGATGGGGGGACTAGCCACATCGCGCATCCTCGAATTGCATGGGGAACGTATGATCAAGCGGACGTTCAATCCGGGCTTCCGCATCGAATTGCACCAGAAGGACCTCAACCTCGCGCTGGACGGCGCGCGGGCGCTTGGCCTGTCGTTGCCAAATACATCAATGACCCAGCAGCTCTTCAATTCCTGCGTGGCTCAAGGCGGCAAAGCCTGGGACCATTCCGCAATGGTGAAAGCGCTGGAGACAATGGCCAGCCACGAAGTCGCCAAGGCCTGATTTTACGATAAGTACCTTGAAATTGAGTTTGACGGCGCGGTGAGAACAACACCGCGCCGCTCTTCCATGCCGTCCCAATGGGCTAATCTCTCCACGCGCTCCATCAGCCGGCAAAGCCGCCTGGTGGAAGCATCCTGGGAGAGACACATGATTGTCGTGACCGGAGACGCCATCGCCAAGCCTGAAACATTCGACGAAGTTCGCACCCCGCGGGTCACTTCAAATTCCTCCGGGTGTGGTCAGTCAAATTCCTCCACCCCGCGAGGCAGGACATGATGATTGTTAGTTTGACATTGTTTCCCGGGCAAGGGCTTCAGCGGCCTCTTTGAGCCGATAGCTTCGTCCATCGAACTCGAGCAGATGGCAATAATGCATCAGGCGATCGAGGATCGTCGTGCTCATGGTGTTGTCCCCCAGGTATGTTCCCCAATCCTGCACGACGCGATTGGAGGTGACGATGACGCTGCGGCGCAGTTTGTAGCGCTGATGGATCAGGGTCTGCAGCAAGGCGCCGGCGTCGTCAGGGATGGCGCGGGCGAGGAACAGATCGTCCAGCACGAGGAGATCGCAGTCGATGATGGTTCGCAGCCGGACCTCGCGTTGCGCCGGGGAGTTCAGGACGTAGCGGTGGAAGAAGTCGTCGGTCTCAAGATACTGGACCTTGTGGCTTTGCAGGATCGCCTGATAGGCAATCGCCTTGGCGATGTGGGACTTCCCGGTGCCAGGTTTGCCGACGAGCAGCGCGTTCTCGCCGGCGGCGATGAACGCCAGGGTGTGGAGCTGGAAGCAGGTTTGGCGCGGCAATTTGGGATTGAAGGACCAGTCGAACTCGGCGAGCGTGAGCTTTTCGTCGAGCCCGGATTGCCGGTATCGTCGCTCGATAAGGCGGGACTGACGACGGTCCAGTTCGTCCTGCAGGATCAGGGAGAAGGTCTCGAGGAAGGGCTGGTTGGCGCCCTGCGCCTGCAGCACACGCGTCTGCAGCGTGTCGCGAACGCCCGACAGGCGCAGCTGTCGCAGGCAACGTTCAATTTCCGGCATGGTCATCATGTGGTTTGGTCTCCAGTTTGAGGTGAGAAGCCGCGGGAGCGCTCGTGGCGCCGGAGCTGGTCGGGGTTGCGCAGGCGCCACGAGCGCGGGTTGCAGGGGCGCGGTCGTCGTGAGCCTCGGCCTGCCGGCCATTGGCGCCGGCATCGTGCCGCGCGGCACGGCTGAAGAGATCGCCGTATTCGGCTGGAGCGCGGATCAGCGGATGATCCTGGGTGAGCGGCGATGCCGGCTGTGGCGTCGCTCCAACCTGCGCGATCGCCTGTTCGAACAACCGCTCGACGGTCGCACGCACGTGCTTGTAACGGTAGATGCGGTTGCCGATGGCGTGCGCGCAGGCCTGCTCGACCAGCCGTGCCGGATACTTCCGGCTCAGCCCGACAATGCCCCACATCGCGCGCTGTCCGGGGCGCCCCTCGGTGTCGAACACTTGCTGGCAGAGCGCCCTGGTCTGCGGACCGATGCGCTCGGCGCTCGCCAGCAGCACCGCGGTTTGCCGCGACGGATTGAACGGCCGTTCGCTGGTCGGCAGGACGACCGAACCGGGATGCGCCATCCGGGGATGAACACGCAGCAGCGCATGGGTGTGGCGATCGCGGATCTCGATCGTCGAGGCGTAGATCCGCACCACGACCTGGCTGCCGATGGGCGCAGGCCGCGCGGCGTAATAGCTGCTATCAACACGCACGGTGGTATCGTCGCAGACGGTCCGAACGACCTCGGTGAAGATGCGGAAGGCAGCCACTGGCAACGGCCGCAGGTGGGGCTTCTCCTCCTGGAACATCGCCTCGACCTGACGCCGCGTGCTGCCGTGGATTCGCTTGGAGGCCCAATTCTCCTCCCAGTGCCTCAAGAACTCGTTCTGGGCTTCCAGTGTCTCGAAGCGCCGTCCGGCCAGCGCGGTGCCCTGGGTATGTTGAATCGCGCTCTCGACGCATCCTTTCCGATTGGGATCGGCCACCCGCGCGGGATCGGCGACCACGGCGTAATGAGCCAGCATCGCGCTGTAAATCGGGTTGAGCTCGGGCTCGTACAAATCCGGCTTGAGGACGCCTTCCTTCAGGTTGTCGAGCACGACATAGCTGGGGACCCCGCCAAAATACCGGAACGCCTCTTCGTGGAGCTGCGCCCAGACTTGCTGGCTGGATTGCCACACCACCCGCCGGAAGCTGCGCCGCGAGTAGCGCAGCGTCATCACGAACAGGCGGGGACGGCGGTACCGGCCGCTCCTGGGATCAATCGTCAGAGCGCCCTCGCCATAGTCGACCTGGGCCTCCTCGCCGGGGAGGAACTCAAGTCGATCAAACTGCTCGGGATCGCTGTGTCGCAACGTGCGCACAAACCGCTTGACGCTCTGGTAGCTGGACGGAAAGCCAAATTGATCGACCAGGTCCTGGTAAATCGCCTGCGCATTCCGCTTCAGGCGGACCTGTTCTTCGATCCACGTCCGATGCGGTTCGCAAGCCGAACGGGCCAGGCTGCCGGCGGCCGTCGCTCCCGATGCCCCAGAAGCCGGTGGTCGGGGTGGAGGAATTTGGCCGTCCGCGCTCACCGGGCCGGTGGTCACTTCCCCGGGGGAATTTGCCTCCGTACCAGCCCGCAGCGCCCGGTAACGCCGGATCGTCTTGCGGTCGACCCCCGTCAGCCTGTGGATCTCGCGCTGGCTGGCGTTGCGATCGAGTAACGTAAATACCGTGCTTTGCAGGTGTGGCTTCAAGACGTTCAACTCCCCGGCCCCTTGCTGGTTAAAGGGACCGAAAATAAACGTCCTGCCTGATCGGCTACCGCTGTTCAGCGGCGCTGACCGCGATTATCGAGTGGGGGAGTTTCAAGTGACCATACCCGGGGGATTTTGACCGACCCACGGGGCCGTACACTTCGAGGAAATAGCGCGCACCCTATAGCGACTGCAATGGTTGTGCCATCGTTGTTGCGGGCACCTTCATCCGTTCGCCATTCCGCAGCCTGGATCTGTCTTGTCCCTCAATAAAACGGAAGCAGCCAAACGTGCTCGAAATAGCGGTCTTTGCCTACCGGAACGGAGCCAATCGGAGTTCGCAGATGGGTACTGAGTGGCGCGCTTCGAAGGGGAAATTTCGAGCCAATTATTCCGGATCCTAACTAGATGTTGGAATCATCAGCTTAGGTATTCGGGCATCGATTTAGAGCGTTTGAACTCCAAGCATGGAGAACGCGAACCAGACGGCGACCTTGCCGAACTGTCCGTTGCTGCACAGAATGCGGTGCGAAAATCCAACTTGGCTGGAGGCCGATCCCGGCAGGTCGCGACGAGATCGGTATGGCCGGCTTCGTCGATACGCGCCCAGCACGGCTCGAGGTCAGCGCCATCGAACTGAAGCTGATACTGAATCGGGACCTACCTCGCCGACGTTACGCTGTTTTCAACGGCCCTCGAGGACGCATCCGCCCGGGAAACGTCAACGATAATCACGTTGGGTGCCAAGGCCATCCGTTCACGGTAGATAACCGCCTCGCTGAAGCTCTCGATGAAGGCGTTATCGGTGGGTTTACCTGGACGGCTAAAATCCAGAATGACGCCATTTGCATACGCCCATAGGTCGAACTATCTCGACGTAAATTGACTGCCATTGTCGACCCTGAGGCTTCGTGGTTTGCCAAACATGGCGATGGCTCGGTTGAGCGTCGACGATCTCAAGGGGTTTCTCAAACGCCTGGAGGGCGGGGAGTACCGCGAGTTTGCCCAGCAATTGCGCCGATCGGTGGATCTTTTCCTGCGGATCGAACGCATGCCGAAGCCCGTCATTGCCGCGGTGAATGGCGTTGCCATCGCGGGCGGCTTGGAGTTTATGCTGCGACATGGTGATCGCAGCGGACACAGCCCTCATCGGCGATGGGCATCTTAAATATGGTGTCCTGCCGGGCTCGGGCAGTTCAGTGCGGCTTCCGCGCAAGCTACCCGTCAACATCGCCAAGCACCTTCTCTTGACCGGCGAACTCGCGCCTGCGGATCAGTTAATGCGGTGGGGGCTGGTCAATGAAGTGGTGCCTGCCTCTGGATTTGCAGGCCACGGTCTCCGCACTGGCGCAGCAAATGGCGGGACTTAGTCCGCCTGGGTTAGCTTGGGTCAAGGAGCTTGTTGCCGACGGTCTCGAGCAGCCATTGGACGCCGCGCTGCGCAGCGAGATCACCACCTTTGAAGCGTATATCCGTAGTTCGGATTTTCTGGAAGGCATGAAAGCATTTTCGGAAAAGCGCAAGCCGCGATTTACCGGCAGGTGAAGCCATCAGCCGAAATTGCCATTCTCTTATGAAACATCGCACGCCAGCGAGCAGAATCGGCCGGACGTGGCCGCTGAACGCGCGGCGTGGAAGGCATGTCAGCCTGAGATCGACATCCACCGGCTGGTGTTCATCGACCAGACGGGAGAGATAGCGCGGCTTTATCGCCGTTCGCCTTACGGCCCGCGCTGTGTCGCAGCGCTCCCGCATGGCCATGAAAGACGACGACCTTCGTCGGCGCGCTCAGGTCGATGCGCAGCCTGTCAGTCGCGTGTGTGAAAAATGTCTCGTGCCGCATGCGGCTCGCATATGCGCCGTCGCTCATTTTCGCACCGTCTTCCATCGCCAACGAAGAGATGCGACAGCATCTGCATTATTCGTACATGCTGTCAAAAGTATATGCGGCACTTTCTCGTGTTCGGCGTTTCAACTACGAAATATGCGTTTCGTTTGAAACGCACCATGCCTTGCGGAAAGCGGCGGCGCGAGCGGTCCGATCACTCGCGCCGTAGCGGAATCTAGAATCGTCCCACGAGCGAAAGACGGATCGTCAGCGGTTCGACCGGATGCAGCACGCGGTCCATCACGCCATTGCCGCACACAGCCGCAGGCGGCGGCGCGCCCGAGCCGCACGTCTGTTCCGGCCGGGACAAATCGGCTTGAATCGTATGAATTTCTTTCCCACCGGCTTTCATGTCCGCAGACAATTTCGCCAGCCCATCGGCACGGGCGATGACGTTAGCGCCTTCCCGCAGGATCCGTTGGAAATGAGCGACGAAGCGTTCGAGCAACTACCGTGAGAACGTTTTCAAGCTTGCGCAGATGCGTCCGGATGCCTCGCCTTCAGCAGGATAGTTTGTCAAACAGCTGCCGCCTCGCGGGCAGGTTTTCGGTCTTATCCGCGTGAAAAACCGAATCGCGTGGCGTGTCAGAGGCGTAAGCCGAAATAGATGCTACGGGTGCTTTTTCCTCGTTGGCGGCTAGAGATCTGGCTCGAGCCTAGTTCTCCATCTTACCTAGACCCCGTCGGTCCACAGAGTGGAAGAAACTTGACGGCGGATCGAACAAGCTGGCCCGTCAGACTTCCTCAAGCTCTTTGACGAGTTCGGGGTGGCGATCGAGAATCGTGATCAACTGAACAGTCGGACCGCTCGGTTCGATCAAGCCTCGCTCATACTTGTCGAACGCACTCGGCCCGACCCGGAACACAGCACCAGCTCGCCGTTGGGACAGACGTAGCTTGGTCCGGACCTTGCGTATCGTCTCCGGCGCTGGAATGCCATCCACCTTTTCCTTCAGCATGCGCAGCGCGCGGTCAACGACGCTCATGTCGTTTCCAACATGCACACCGTCGCCACGGCCTCTCGGGTAATATCCCGGCAGATCCACGGTGATACTTCGTCCCTTATATGTGACCTTGAACGGTCGCACGCCAAGGGTCAGGGTCTCGCCCGTCTCGGGCGATGGCATCGTCTTCGGAAGAATTCCCACCTTCGTTGCCATGGCTATTTCTCCTTGAACGACATGACTGTGAACTCGGTCACGACGTTCGCTTGAAACTTCACATACACTGTCTGTCCATTCTCGACGGGCACATGGTACACGTCTTGCCAAACTCGGTGGTCGGCGTGCGTCGTCATCGACTTGTAAAACATTTGCCGCTCGATGGTCTGGATGACATTGGCGATGCCGCTACTGTCAAATCCGAGGCCCACCGCGTCGCGCAGAGCCGACGAGGTGATGGACAGCGTTTTCACCGACCCGATCGCAGCCTTGATTGCGGCGAGATCGTACGTCGGCTTCCGCTTTTCCATACCCAAACATATGCCACCATAATGGTGGCACGTCAAGAGAAGGGCAAGTTCATTTCGCCGCAACGCATTGGACGGCAAAGGGCAGCAAGACTGGGGCCGAATCCGCGAAGAAAACGACGCGGTCCCATCCACAACCAGCCTGGCAGCACTTCCGGGCGGCTCGCGCAGGCGAACAGATTCTGACGCGAAACCACGCCTCCGAGAATTTATTCATACTTTGCGATGGCTGGCTTTCCGGTTTTTCCAAGTGCCCAACGGCCGCCGGCAAATACTAAATTTCCTGCTGCCCGGTGATCTTTTTTCTACTGTCGCGGTATTCGAGGAGCGGCTCCATTTCTCCGCCCAGACATTGACTGAAGCTCGACTAAGCGGGTTTGGACGCGCTGAAATTAAGGCAAGGTGGGCCGACAATCCTCGCATGACGGCAGCGCTCGCGAAATCCTCTGCCGCCGAAGCGTATAACGCGGACGGGTTGATGATTGCCCTAGGCCAGCGATCTGCCGAAGAGCGCATTGCCTACTTATTTTTGCATCTGATACAACGAATTTCTACACGTAGCGTAATCCGCGATCAGCGGTATCGTTTGCCGCTACGCCAGCAACACATCGCAGATGCCGTCGGTCTCACGCCAGTTCACGTCAGCCGGGTTATCAGCCTTTTCCGCGATCGCGGCCTCATCGAATTTTCCGGAGGTGTTTTGCAGGTACTCAATCTTCCGGAATTGAGCCGTATTGGCTCACTGGATTATTAATGAGCGACCGGCGCGCTCTGCGGCTGGGAGCCGTGGCGTCTTCGCCCGCTCTCGCAAACGGTAAAATCCGACCGCCTTCTTAGCAGTGTCCACCTTCAACCGCATGAAGGTCTCAAAGGATCGCTCAGATTGCTGTTTCGAGTCACGCGTCCTGGCCTGTAGTTTCAGGATCGCCTTTGTCGTGTCCCACGACATCTCGTTAGCCCTGGCGAGCACGATGATCTGCTCGGACCGCTCGTGAACGAACGCATGTTCGACCAAACTGACCGGGAAGTCGCAAACAAGTGACAGCGCAACGACTGTCTCGTCAAACATTTCACCATGCGCGAATTCAGTCAGTCTCGCTTCGCTGAGTTCACCTGCGTCATATAACGACAGGACGCGGGCGTGCGCCAGGGCGTATTGCGTGGACGTCTCTCGCGCCTGCGTCTGAACCCGACCGGAAGCCAGAGCAACGGTTTCCGCGATGAGCGCAGCCTTGCGAGGGTCTTTCTTGGTGAGCTCGAGTTTCACTGTCTCCGAAGCTTCGGCGAACAATTGCAGCAAATGCTGCCTTGGAATATCCGGGCGCGACCAGGTACACGCCGCCAGTTCGTCATCGGTTGCCGACCGCTGAACCAGAGTGGAATAGCCGTACTGAGAGAACGCAGCGCCGGAATTTTTCGCGGTGCTCAATACCACATCCTTGTTTCCTCGTGCCAGGAGGATATCGGTAACGGGTTCTGCGAGCACCTTGCGCCGCGAAATGGCGAGGAGATGCGCCTGGCTCTTGGTTCTAGCTCCGTCAAGAAGAGTCATATCGCCGACACGTTCGGACCGTGAAAGAATGGGGCCGGCCACGCTGATCGCGTCGTCCAGCGCCAGCCGCTGGACGACCCCATGCGGGGCCTCGGAAATCGCCGCCAGAACTCCTCCGAAGGTCGCTCGCGCGGCGATATCGATTTCATCGACGAGCCGGCTCATGACATCGTCAAACAGGGCCATTTGTGCGCTGGACAATCGGCCAGACGACAACACGAACAGATCGGTCACACGCCGCAGAATCCTGGCGCGCTGACCTATATCATTCCCGGCGATCACCTCCTCCAGTTCACCGATAAGATTGTGGTGCGCGTTCACGACGACGCGCTCGCTGATTGGGAGGTCGATGCCTTTGAAGAATCTAAGAGATGACGAATCATGCGGCCTCGTCTGCTTGTGCGATCCGTTCCAGCGAAGGAAAATCGAGGTCCGCAATGGGGCTCGGTCGGCCGAACAGATAGCCCTGAACCTGATTGACACCAGCTGCGCGCAACAACTCGAACTGCTGCTTCGTCTCGACGCCCTCAGCTGTCACCGCTATATCGAGGTCGCGTGCGAGCGACAGCACCGATGCCACTACGGCGGCGCAATCGACGCGGCTTGACAGTCCTTGCGTGAATGACTTGTCAATCTTGATCTTGTCGAACGGAAACATCGTCAGGTAGCTGAGCGACGCATAGCCTGTTCCAAAATCGTCGAGGACGATCGTGACGCCGATATTCTTTAGCTGCTGAATGACGATGCCGTGACTCTCCTTGTTTTGCAGGAATAGCGATTCCGTGATCTCCAGTTCGAGCCGTTCGGGGGGCAGCCCGGATTCCACCAAGGCACACAGGATGACGTCGAACAATGCGCCGCTCCTGAATTGCGCGGCCGACAGATTGACCGCTACTTTAATATTCTGCGGCCATGACGCAGCGTCCTGGCACGCCCTTTCCAGAATCCATTGTCCAAGCGGCTCCATGAAGCCAGTTTCCTCGGCAAGCCAGATAAATCGATCCGGCGCCATGAGGCCCGCAACCGGATGGCGCCATCGAACCAGAGCTTCCGCACCGCAGGGCCGCGATGTCTTGGCATCGAACACCGGCTGATAGTGGAGTTCGAATTCATTTCTGGACAGTGCAGCTCGCATGTCGTTGGCAAGCTGGAGACGCGAGGTAGCGTCCTTGCTCAACTCCTTGTCGAAGAAGCTGAAACTGTTGCGGCCTTCGGATTTCACCCGGTACAGCGCGAGATCGGCCTTCTTCAACAATTCTCCTGTATCGGCCCCATTCTCCGGAGCGAGCGCGATACCGATACTTGTTCCTATCGCCGTATTGTGACCGTCCAGATCGAAGGGTCTGGAAATGACTTCAAGCAACCTGATCGCCAGAGCGATCGCTGCCTCGCGCTGATTCGTCTCGGCACACTGGACAATCGCAAACTCGTCGCCGCCGAGCCGCGCCAGGATTTCGTTTCCACGCAACGAGTTCTTCAGGCGAAGCGCCAACTCGACGAGCAGCCGGTCTCCCGCGGCATGCCCAAGCGTATCGTTGATATACTTGAAGCCGTCGAGATCCAGCATGAAAACCGTGAAGGCCTCGCCTTTCTGGCGCAGCCGCCCCGCGGCTTCATCCATCTTCTCCTTCAACACCGCGCGATTGGCGATCCCGGTCAAAGAGTCGTGGCGAGCCGCGTAAGAAATCCGAGCCTCTGCCAGCTTTCGCGCCGTGATATCGACGCGGATCGCGATATAGGCGATCGGTTTGCCATTCGGCCCGAGTTGCGCGGTGATGACTGTATCGACCCAGTAAAGCGAGCCATCCTTTGCCTTATTGCACAGCTCGGCGCGCCAAACCTCGCCTTTTCCGATCCGGCGGTACATCTCACGAAAGACGGCCGCGGAATGATAGCCTGAGTTCAGGATACGATGGTTCTGTCCCAGCAGTTCTTCGCGGCCGTATCCGCTGATCTGACAGAAATTGTCGTTCGCATAGGTGATGCGCCCCTTCAGATCGACAACCGCGACAATGACCGCCTGATCCATGGCGAACTGCATCTCGAGCAGTTCCTGCCGCGCCGCATCGGCCCACGCTTCCGTCAGGTGGATGTTGGTGATGTCTTGGTGTATCTCGATCAATCCGCCGTCTGGCAAGGGCTGCCTGTTGATCGCAAATACGCTGCCGTTACTCAGTTCATTGACGACATAGCTTGGCTCCGGCAAGCCCGCCCCAGCGAGGTGATCCGCCACGTATGCCTTGACATCATACGCACAATGATGCGCCGCAACATGCGCATCCAGAATATCAGACAGCTTCGCTCCCGATTTCGTCCGTTCAGGAGCGAGGCCATACATCTCGCCATAGTGCTTGTTGCTGACGATCACGTTTCTGTTCGAGTCGAACATGCACACCCCATGCGGCATGTTTTCGAGAACAGTCTCGAGCAGCTTCTTCGATCGCGCGAGCGACGATGCGCTCAATGCAAGCTTCCGGGTTTCAACAATACGAATGGCGATAGCGGCCAGCGACAGAATCGCCAGCGGGATACCGATCCAGGTCAGAGCGAATGCCGCTGCGTTGAGAAATGTACTGAATGGAGACAAATCTTTCGACCTCGCGTTTGCAGAGGAAGGCGCCCACTTGATCTTGCGTTGTTTCGGACGGTTTGGAAAATTCGATTACAATTCGGAGAAACTGACGATTTAACGATACCGAAAACCTGAAATCTGCCTGCACAGATCCGGGGGCATAGCATTGCTGCCGCGAACTGATATTGATTTTGATTTAAGGTTCCGTACTGACGAACTGATGTAGATTGTTAATCTAGATCAATCTTTCGGCCTTGATGAGGAGCGCACCGGTTCGTGGCGGCTGCGCCTCCAGAGTACCACCCGCGGGGGCCTGTCATCAGCCTGTTGCTGGTAGAGCCAATCGTGGTGGCGTTACCGAGCGGGCATATCCTGGCTCGGAGCAATGGCAACCTTGGTTCGACGGACAGTCCTCTATCGACATCAAGGCGCAACAGCAATATTGGCTGCTCCCCAAAAAAGGGGCTTCAAACCTTCGCAATCAATGTTGCGATCGTCAGGCCGCGCGAACCGCACCTACGAACTTGGCGACCTCTTGCTTGAGGCGATTGTGATCTGCGACAGTAACTGCGCCAATGCCAGCACCTGTGATGATATCCGCAGGACAACATCACCTTCGAGGACGCTCGCCCGAGCGGTCGTTGGGTCCGCAGTTTTGTTCTGAATGGTGGCAATTTGGCGCGCCATTCAGAATAAAACTGCGAACTCATACATGATTCAAATTGTCCTGGTCACCCCCGACGCGGGCTTGAATCGCAAACTGACCGCCGTTGCTATCACTCCCCGAAACACCTGAGCATCAGAACGAGGCCTGCTGGCCGACGGTAACCATGTCGCGGCCTCCCCGCAACAATTCAAACGCCGCCCGGTGCGTCCCCGGCTCATAATACCTGGTCGTGATTGCCTGCTTTTCGACACGCGCACGGATCGTCTCAATACATGGCGATAGCGAATCACCTGCCAGCGACGCGCCCCTGAGGGCAATCATCCCCATCGGATAGCTGGGCACCGGAGCAATGTAATCCTGCAACTGCCTGAACACTGACATGAACGGCCGTGCGTCAGCCTCCGTCGATTCAGTCCGAAACGGAGGTGAACCGCTCTGGATCACGATCATTCCCGAGCTGCGAAGCCGTAGGAAACACCTCTGATAGAATTCTTGGGTAAACAGTTTCGCTGCGGCCCCAATGGGATCGGTCGAGTCAATCAGGATGAGATCGAAGCGCCGCTTTTCCTCGGCCAAATATCTGTAGGCATCATCAATCAGAATATCCGCGCGATCGTCCAGGAATGCACCGCCGGATACCTCGGGGAAGAAACGCCGCGACAGTTCGACGACCTCGCTATCGATCTCAACCATTGTGACTGAATCAACCGGATGCTTGAGCGCTTCTCGCAGGCAGCCGCCATCCCCGCCTCCCACGATGAGAACGTCTTTGACGTCGCCGTGAGCGAACATCGGAACATGCACAAGCATCTCATGATAAATGTGATTGTCCCGCTCGGTGACCTGGATTGCGTTGTCGAGCGCCAGCACCTTTCCGAACACGGGTGTTTCGAAAATCTGGATCTTCTGAAATTGCGTCTGCCTTTCAAGCAGGCAATCCGTGACGGCGATACACTGGGAGAATCCTGGATAGAGCTGTTCCTGAAACCACTTCATTGCTGAATCCCCCGCCGGTGCTCACTGATCGAAATGAACTCGGGCCGCAGCGCGTCCCTCAACACTTGAGCCGCCTGATAGGGATGGGCGCCACCACACATGAATATGTCGGCGGCCGCGAATGAATGCTCGGGCCAGGTATGAATCGAGATATGGCTCTCCGCCAGCAAGGCCAGACCGGACAGCCCTCCGCCACACGTGAAACGATGGAAATGAAGATTGAGAAGGGTGGCGCCGGCGGCATCCACCGCCGAGCGGAATGCCTGCTCCATGGCCTCAACATCATCCAGCGACCGGGCGTTCCACAGATCGAGCAAAAGATGCGTGCCCGCAAAACGGAAACCGTCGCGCACAACCGGCGCGCCCGCATCGAACGGAGGTATTGCACCTTTTGCCCGTAGGGTCTCCCGGTCATCAAACCCAATGCGTTCGGTAAAGTTCAACGTATCCTGCACATTTCTCTCCTGTGATAATCCCGGATTTTGTTGCGACCTGCGCTGCAGGCGGGTCAGGGAAGCCCGCTTCATCCAGCATTCGCGCAAGCTGCTTGCTCACGTCTTTGCTTTTTGTGATTTGCGTCGCATGGCGAGCGAGCGACGGATCGAAGCGCGGCGAGGCTTCCGCATCTGCATCTTTGTGGGCGGTGCGCCCGAAATCGCAGCCCCTGCCATGTATGATGGAGGATCGCTGGCTGGGAATGACGACATCGCACCCTCTATGAAAGAATCCTCGGTGGTGACAATCAGATCATTCTTCATAGACGAACCTCCACGATTGATGACGTTGGAACGCACGCGCGCCTCTACTCGTTGACGGGCACAATCCTGAACTCCAGGATTTCCCTCACCCCTCTCAAATGCCGCGACAGCTTCTCGGTATTGCGAAGATTCTTGCCCTTGATGATCATGCGGTACTCGAACGTCTGACCATCGTTCATGAGATGCTGCGAAAGATTCGCGATCTTGAAGCCGTGGGCTCCAATCAACTCATGCACCGAGGCTTCCGTGATCACATTTTCACGTTTGAACTTGATCTTGTGATCGACATAGAATTCGCGCGGCAGATATTTTTCGAGCGCACGGAATCCAGAGAGTACGATCAGCGTGACAACGGCTCCAGCAATTGCTGGAACGTAGAATCCGATTCCTACAAGAATGCCGATCGCTGCGGTGACCCAGATCGATGCCGCCGTCGTCAGGCCACGCACCGTGGGGCTTTCCTTGAAAATGACGCCCGCGCCGAGGAATCCGATCCCGGTCATGATGCCCTGCGCCATGCGCGTCGGGTCCGTGCGAATTGCACCGGCGGGGACATTCGTAACCCACCCGGTCTGGAATACGGTAACAAGCATCAGAAGCGCGGACGCGACGCAGACGAGCGTGTGGGTCCGGAAGCCGGCAGGGCGACCGTGAAAACTCCGCTCGAAGCCAATTGCCGCGCCGATCGCAGACGCGACCAGAATCCTCGTCAAAATGATCACCGTTTCGTCGAACATCATGCCTCATGTCTTACCGCAACAGCGCCGCTCAACGGCACAAGCGCCGTCAACTGGAATGCAGATGCGATGCCAGTTGTCGGCGTCTTGATGTCATCAACGATTGCAAACAACGGCGGCAGTGCGGCTGTCAGTCCAGAAGTCGCGGCGTTGCCGGATCGGCAACTTGGCTTCCGACCCGAAGGCGGACCGCGATCAGTTGAAGGCTCCCGACGCCGCCAGATACAGAAGCGTGACGCCACAGATGGCGAGCGCCGACAGAACCATTAACAGGGTGTCGAAATTCTTCCGACGCGGAGTCGCTACATGCGCCGACGTGTGCGTGCTACGCATAGTCGTGATCCTTTGCATGAAATAGCGATGCCAAACGCTCTGGAATTCCAGAGGTTCGGTTGTCATGGATGCGGATGCAGAAGCACTGACGTGCCGATCCGCTCAACGAACGCTGTATTGGGAATGGAACTCTCGACCCCGGGCGGCTTAAAGCCTGCCCGGGTCACCTGCCAATTTGCAGGCAGCCCGCGCGATAAATACGCTTTTGATGATGGGCCAGAATGCTCATAGCGTTAAGGTGGTGGGATTCAGAATTAAATCAAGTCAGCCGGCGAGCACCGCGCCGTTTTGCCGCTGCACGTTGCTTCAGGCCTGGTCCCAACGACCGCCATTCGCAAATTCATCCCAGCCAGAAACGCAGCATCGAGATTTTCCGTTCGCGGCAGGTATCTAGGTGGCAGCATCGGCGATCAAGATCGCGATGATTGAAAACCTGCTGTCAGAACATGACATCGCGCTAAACGTCATTGCCAAAGGCAAGCAACTGGCCCTGACGAAAATTTCAGTTGTTTGGCGCAACGTGCCGGCATCACCGAAAGGACAATTCTTTCCTCGCGAGAAAATGGGATCAATACATCTCGTCTGATCGACGCACGCAGCGGACACCCGCCCCGTTTCGATCATGCGATCGAGTAACGGTATTGGTCACGTCATCCGACTAAACTGTTTCGTTAGTCGCCGCTGCGGCCGAATGGCACAAAGTGCATGGGAACAAATAGAGATGGAACGAAGCGGAAACGGTGCTATGAACAAACGTTTTTGCTCGACCGACGCAGTAAGGCCGTCTCAGTTGGCCGGCCACCGCCGGGTACGGTCCTCATGCCAGAAACTACTTTCCCACGGCCAAGGCTCGCCATCGGCTTAAACACGAAACCAGGACGACCAGAACGAAACGAAGTGCCCAGTCATTTCGCCAGCCCACGTTTCCTGCACGTCAACGCGAACGCCATTTTAGGTTCTCACAGGTTTGACGTTGCGTTCCATGACCTGAAGAATAAGCTTAATCCTTCCACGCTGTAGTCCATTCACAATTGGAATTCGCTCAGATTTTTGTCGGAGGAGAAAATGACCCGAATTTGTAGCCTGCCGTTTAACGAAGAACCGCGTGAACCTGCCACAGCAGAAGAGGGTCTTCGCATGATTAAAACCTTTGAAAGCATCCCTCGCAAAAGTGATCGTGATGCTGTCCTTTCCTTCGCTGAAAGATTGGCGCAGTTTAGTTTCAAACTCGATCATATCCATTGATCGGCCGGCGTAACTTATTTGCGGTTCCCAATGGAGGGCTGTGTCTAACGAAACCCTGGCGGCCTCAAACCTTCTGCGCGTTATGGGCCGGCGCATTCGAAGAAGGCCAAGCCGCCCCGTGCCGCATTGTGACCGGCTCCGAAACCAAGACCTTAGGACCACGACAGGTTGAAATCTGCAACTAGGTCTCATCCGACGACCTAGTCTTTTGACAAAATTCTTCAGGTATCAAGGTGCTTCGTAATCGCCTCGCGATCTCCACACGCGGCAGGTATCTAGGTGGCGATTTCCAATAGTTGCATCGACGGTCAAGATTGACTTTTCTTCATCAGACCATAGGTTTTGCGAATGGTCCGCGATTCACATTGTTGGCAATCACATTTGCGCGCTGGTCAGTTCCTGTCAGGACGCTGACCCGGCAGCGCGCACGTTCGCGCTGTCCGGGATAGACTAAGAACCCAACTCCAAACTCTTGATCCAATCACGCATGTGGCTTCAGCCACAAGGCATTGGCGTGCGAGAATCCGGCGGCATCGTCATTCAATCGATGTTGACGCCTCAAGCATTCTCGCCTGCTGGAGCCAGCAACCGGCGAAGGGAGGAAAACACCATGAGCGTCATGATCTGCGCGGCACTGCTGCTCACAGCCTGGGTCGCATTTGTTTTCAGCAGGTACAACCTGGACCGAAGAATCCCGTCAGGCAGCGCACGTCCCCCCCGCCCGAAGCGAGCGCCGCATCGCTGGTACCGATAGCTATGTCGAGAGTTTCAAAGATCGCACCGACGCGAGGAGAGTAAGATGAACGTCGTCCACTGGGCCCCGCCTCCCCTGCATATCTGGGTACCCGACTTGCAGCGTCTTCAGCGGCTTGCCGATTCAGCAGAAAGCGCCGGTCATCCCGCCGCATATTTCCTGCTTTCGGAGCTGAACCGCGCCAATCCCTATGATGACAGTGAGCCGCCTGCATTCGCAGTCTCCGTCAACAGCTGGGTGACATTCTACGTCGACGATTCGAACACCGTCCAGCGGCGGCTTCTGGTTCTGCCGGAAGATTGCGTCGATGCCGGCACCCAATTGTCTGTGTTGTCGCCAATCGGAGCGGCCCTCGTCGGACTGCCTGAGGGTTCGCGCATGCCGTATGTCGATTTTGACGGTGAAATAAAAGTTGTGACCGTCAAAACTGTTCGTGCCAATAGAAAATCAAGACAACGAGAAATCACGGCCGCAATATGCACCGCGCTTCTCTTGATTGTTTGGATCGCGCTGGCAAGCATTTACAAATGACCTGCGAACTTGATTCTCGTGTGGGTGGCATTTGTGTTTCGCAAGTGCATCCAGATCGGAAGATTGCACGTGCAAAGCGCGTGCACCGTCCAAAAATGGGGCATGTCACCCCAGCCTCTGACGAGCGCTGGGGACGTCCGCATGGAGACCGCTATGATTGAAAACCTGCTGTCGGAACATGATATCGCGCTGAACATTATTGCCAAAGGCAAGCGACCGGCCCTGACGAAAATTTCAGTTGGTTTGGCGCAACGTGCCGGCATCACGGAAAAGACAATTCTTTCCGGCCTTCTCGCTCGCGAAAAAGTGGGATCAACCGCCTTGGGTAAGGGTATCGCCGTCCCTCACGTCCTGCTCAATAATCTCTCACATCCGGTCGCTTCATTGACGCGGTTGTCCGCGCCGATTGACTTTGACGCGCCGGACGACAGTCAGGTCGATCTGCTTTTCGCGCTGCTCTGGCCTCGGCGCGACACCCAGCAGTTCCTGCCAACCCTGGCCAGCGTCTCCAGAATGTTTCGCAGCAAGTTCTTGCGCGAGGCGCTGCGTGAGGCGCGCTCACCTGCGGAAGCCTATGCAATCATGTGTCTTGAGCCGATGCGTTTCACGATGGCCGCTCACTCCAAAATACCGCGCAATACTCGCGCCGCTATTCCGACGCAATAGACCACATCCAACGCAGCCACGGCGATGCTCACAAGACGTCTTGTCTTGATCGACGCGCGCAGCAGACATCCGACCCATTTCGATCATGCGATCGAGAAACGGTCGGCAACGTCATCCGGCTCAATTCATCCGATCTCAGAAAGGCATCGCCTCCAAGTACAAATCTGTCTCATTTGCAGAGACTAAAGCGAGAGCGACAAATTGGACGCTTGTCGCACTGTTTCTCTACTGCGTGCTACTTAGTGCATTCGCTGCTGTGTTCGCAGCTACTGTTGCAATGACACCATACTGGCTCTGACCTGAATGGTGAAATCGTTCGTTTTCTGACGCCAACCTCGCAGGCCCAATGACACTGGCGCACGCTATCTGACTCCGTCCGCAAGCTTTCGCGAGAATTGATGTAGGCTCTAGTTGCAGTGGGCTGATGAATCACCAAACCAGCAAAACAATCACGACATCTCCAACATCGATAACGTCATCACAGCTACAGTGACAAAAGGGTGCGCTTTCCAGCGCAAGGCTTGATTATTCACGCGGCTTCGCCAAATGTTGCTCATGGTCACCTTTCTGCTTCACCGAATAATTTGTTGTCGAGCGGACCAACTGCAAACGGTCCCCACGCCCCGGCCGGCCTGAGGTCATCCGGGGCGAGACTACCTATCTACTACATACGAAACCGCATCATCCGCCCGCTCTGCGTGCCGGAGAGCAGCTCGTTGCTTCAGAATCAGTAATCGGTCCGACGCCGCTTCTGCGGATGCCGAACTTTCTTCTATCTGGGTAGCGAGGAGACAAACAGTGATCGAACCCATACTCCTCACGCCGGACATGTCGTCAAAATCTGACGCCTTCGCGCGTGATTTCTCCGGTCTATTTCTTGCTTACGGCCTTCGTCATATGAACTTGGCGACCAGTAACACGTTGCAGTCTTTTGAACATGTAACTCGTCTCCTGCATGCGAACACACATTCCGAAGTCATAGAACTATCCCATGACTACTGTCAGACGCAGATGGACATCCTGAATCGCCATGCGAGCTGCACCACCGACTTTATCTGCGAGATCACCCTTCAGACTGCGGAGCCATTCAGATTAAAGGCGATTCTCCCGTGTAGCGTCGTTCTTTGACATACCTCACAAGACAGATGCAGGAGCCACTCATGCGCGAAATCCTCCCTCCGATCATCCTGCCGTTACAGGATCACCTGTGTCTTGAAGCACTCGTCGCCGACGCTTTGAGAGATCGGCATCCTGTGAGTTCGTTCTTGATGTCTGAGGTCGATCGCGCCCACGTGTGCGATGACAGGGACGTGCCGTCTGATGTTGTCCGACTCAACAACTGGGTGACATATCGCCCAAGCAACCATCCGAGGAGCGAAAGCAAGGTACTGGTGTTGCCGCAAGACTTTAGCAACGAGCGGATTCATCTATCAGTGTTGTCGCTGCTGGGCGCCGCCGTTCTTGGGCTGCGCACAGGCGATCGGCTTCAGTTTCTCGACTTCAAGGGTGACTCCACCCTTGTCGCCATTGAAAGCATAGGGGTGCAGCCTGATGCGTCCGCAATATTGTCGATGCGCCAGGGGTAGGTACCGATATTCGGGGGCGTTTCAGGGAGCGCGTCACGGGCCAGTTTGGTGGCTCAGGATCATGTTTACCCAGCTCTTTAGAAAGAACCCGGAATCGATCCCGGCCTCGATCAGCCGTTCAGGCAAGCCTTCCGATTTAAGACTTTCAGTTAGGTTTTCCTGCATCAAACCTCCCTTTGAGCCGACCGGTTGTACCTAAACTCACACTTGCTGGCTGGGTGACGTTGTATGGACTAAGCTAAACCAACAAAAATCTAGGCGCGCTTGAGCAGCCATTTGGCGGTGTAGAGTTTTTGTCATGCCGCAGCCAATCGACTGCGAATCCTTGATCCTGAATGAACATGCTGTAGTCGGAGGATCTGAAACGTAGCAGGTTAGCTGTGGTGTCGATCCCATCACACCATCTTTCGAGAAGACGGTTCAAGGATTCCGGAGGAGCCGCTATAGAATCTGAGTCCTTCAATCCGAAAAGCGCTCGCAATACTATCAAGATAATCTGGGCCGGAAGGTCGAGGAATTGAGGCTTTCCTCGAAATTGTCCCAGACGGATTTAGCGGACGAAGCCGAAACCCGTCGGGCCCTGATCAGCGAGATCGAGCGAGGAGAAGCGAACCCGACGCGCGACACGATCGTAAGCATCGCAATGGCGTTGGGCGTCAACCCAGCCGAACTCTTTGACCAACCGCGATGAGAAATTCGCCTGACTAAGCGAGGCAATCCGTCTCCACGTTCCGGTGGAGACGCCGCAAGCTTTCCATGCATGCCGCCATAGCTTTGACGCACTTTTGTGTACATTAAAAACCTACATTCGTATTTCTATTGGTCACAGCAATCGTGAGCGTGAGCGATGCGGCTTTCCCGCTAAAATATCCAAACATCATCGTTATCGCATTGCCGAGCAGCGCACAGCGTGAATGGCTGCTCAATCGGGCCCGTCATCATTGCGACGGACCGTAGCCGAATCTTGCTTACGAGCGAAGTTGGCTCATGAGCTTTCGATCCTGGGAGGATTACGCCAATCCTGCTCGTCGCAGGCAACTGTAGGAGCAGGCGCTGGGGGCATAGCGATTTTTCGCGAGCTACCACTGCGGCGATCGACCTAGAGCTATGTTTTGGCTTCGGAGCGATTGGCGTGGCACGGTTTTCAGATCGTGCCACAGAGATATTATTGCAGAGCCCCTCTATCGTTGGCCTGATCACGAAACGCATAGCTCGTTGCCATACGCAGGCACGCGAACTCATCGCTGCGAACCAACAGACAGTCGAAGCTGTGACACTTCGATTGGAACAGACAGGGTATCTGGATCGTGCTGCGATCGACGAGCTTCCGAAAACGTATCCCGTGCGCAGCTCGAAAGCTGATCCGTCCGATAAGAGCGATGGAGGCTGCCGATGATAAGTATAACTGTGGCGATTCTTCCGGGAGGATATGCCGAGATTCGGCGCACCATCGGCCTCGTGCATCTTGCCAATCTGTCCGATCTGGCCCGCCGAAACGACCGCTGGATGAGATCGTCGATCAGCAAGTCCGCTTGCCGGAAGGGAGGCGTCGGCTCGCACCGTTTACCTGCGCGGCCATGACCGCTCTACTAGGCGACGTCCTTTGCGGCGGGTGGTCAGTTTCTGTTCCGCTTTCCAAGCCCGAACCATAGGGGCCAAGTCCCAGTTCACTAGATTCGTCGCGACGCAGCGCGCTTCCAAGGGCCTCGACACGCGACGTACACCCTCTCTTACCAGGCGGCACTGGTCGCGGTGCGGACCGACGGAGAACGTGGCGCTCGCGCTGCGCAACAAGAGCCCTCTCTCCGGAGACGCCGTACGCGCAATGTTCGAAGCCACCTCGTCAGGAAAGTGCGGTCCGAAACATGAGGAGAAGGTTACATGCTGAAGGTGACGATCGATTTGATACCAGGAGGATGCTCTGCGCCACGCCGGACGATCGCCACAATGTGTATCGCGAACGAAAGCGACTTGGCGGATCTTTCGGACTATAGCGTCGAGGCGATGGAGGGGCCCAACCATCTCACCGGCGATCCCGCGCGCAACAGAGCATGCATGGTGCTTGCGCACGATCGTCGGCAGAGCGTCTGGATCCTGCTGGAGAAGGCCTGCGCAGAAATCGCAGAAGCGGATTTCGTTGAACTCTCGTAGAAATCGGCCAGCCATCCGATCGAGCGCCCCAAGTGGCTTC